>Ga0065711_1029772_pt1 | contig 34857 bp, 38 predicted proteins | sample Hoacrofraction12_FD_59098 | JGI IMG/M metagenome (GOLD analysis project Ga0065711, IMG submission 59098) | Hoatzin crop microbial communities from Cojedes, Venezuela - Epithelial fraction 12 v2 (version 2) | ecosystem: Host-associated > Birds > Digestive system > Esophagus > Crop | place... | reverse complement strand
GGGGGCCTGGCCGGCGCCTTCCGCGGCCCGGGGGACTCACAGCAGGGCAGGTCCCTCCCGGGGCTGCTCCCCCGGCCGCAGCCGCCCCCAGCTTCGACGCTCCGGCCGGCGCCCGCCTCACCGGGAGAAGCGGGGCTGTGGACTGCAGCCGCTGAGGAGCTGCTTCGGTTGGAGTTCGCCTGCCCGGGCGGCAGGGCCCGGGACAGGGGGCTGGGGGGAGGCTCAGCTCTCGTCTCTAACCCTGGGGTTCTGCGGGACCACGGCTGTGCCCCGAGACACGGCCAGCTAACAGCCTGATTTACTTCACTACCGCTCTTACGGCTTGGTTACTGCTCTCTTTATCCCCTCTCCAGCCCCCACGGCGCCTTTGTTCTCCCCATGCACCTTCGTGTATCTGCAGGTACCTCAGAGGCAGCGGTGACACAGTGCGAAGTGGGTGAAGTTCAAGGGCTGTCTGATGGAGGATCTTAGCCTGCCTGCTGACCCCACTGAAGATCTGGCTCATTCCTGGGTTGCAGCTACATCTGCAGCCCTCCTGGAAGGCCTGGTATGTGTGTGTGAGCCAGTGTGCGTTCAGTAGTCCTGTACGTCTTTGCTAGAGCAGTGTCCTGGGTTTTAATCAGCACAGATAAAAAATGAGCTACAGAGCACTGAGAGGATAGGAGGAGTGCTCCTGCTTGTCACATTTCTCACTTAAATAGCTGAGAGTTTATTCAAAAATCAGTGTTTACAACATAGCTTTTAGGAGATCACATCTAGTCAAGAAGCTGGCAAGCAGGCAAACAAACGACTATCCGCTGCGAAAGCAGGCGAGCAGCTGGCGTTCTCGTGAATCACTGCTTCCCACAACAAGCGATATTTCGCTTGTCCCCTTACTGTGACACTACGTTTTGTGACACCCACCTGAGAGGTCAATTACAGTCAGCTGAGAAGGTCAATGTGACAGAGTCATGTATGAAACGCTGTGTTGGCTTGATACACACATAACGAGTCTCTCCTGGTGTTTGCTGAGGTGATACAACACTGGTCTTGAAATAATTTAAACCCCTGCATCCTGTCGTACAACCCCCCCCCCCCTTATACACTAGGCACATGATGAAAATCACTAAATACCTAAGACGAGACTGTCTGCTTGGGCTAAGGGCAGAAACTACAGGAGAAGAGTCCCAGTGTCCGCATGAAAGACGCGGGATGAGACAGGCGAGGTCTGAATCAGCCTCCGTAAGCATTTACCGGTGGCAAAGTTCGTTTTACCTGATTTCAAAGTTCGTTTTACCTGATTTCAGGACCCAGTGTTGTTGCTCAGAGTTTCAAGTAAACATACGATTTTAGCATCTGTGTCAGTCCCCAGTTACTCAGACTGCTTTTAGAACACGTAGCAAGTGGAAAACGACAGGGAACAGGTTGTTTAGCACCAGGATGCGTGCTGTGTGCATTCTTTGTACCGACGCTGCTTTTCTGGCTGCCGTGCCTCGAGAGACCGGGTCACACTGGGCGAGAGCGGCTGCTTGAAGACCAGTGGCTCGCGGAGGTGAGCCCACCAGACGACGGGACGGCGAAGCGCCTTCGTCCCTGACAGATCCCCTCTGCAGAAGGCCACGCCATCGGGTTTTTTCTCTTTTCCTATTAGAAAAATGAGGGGAGGGAAATCTTGTTAGCTGGAAGGCAGCCGAATGAAACCCAGTGCTTTTTTGGCGGAGGTGCACAGGCAGCTACCCCCAGTGTCACGCCGACAAGGCGGTTCCCGGGCCGTGGGTACCGCCGACGCAGTCCCCTCTCGCAGAACTACATCTCCCGGCATGCCCCGCTCCAGGCGCGCCTTCCCGTCGGGCGCCGCGCGGGGCCCAGACTACACTTCCCGGCAGGCACCGCGGCCGGAGGAATACATCACCCAGGCAGCTCGGCGCCGCCGTTCTGCGCATGCGCCGCCGAGGGCTGGGCTGTTGCTCCCTGACGGGTGGCTGCGGCGGGTCCTCACCATGGAGTCCTACGACGTGATAGCGAACCAGCCTGTCGTGATAGACAACGTGAGTGCGGGCGGCCGCGCGTCCCGGGAGCTGGGAGGGCGCGAAGGGCCCGCGGGCCGCAATCCCTTTGTCATCGGGGACGGCCGCGCCCCGCCCGCTGTCCCCCCCCTCGCCAGCCTGGCTGCCGCCTCGGGCCTTCATACGGCGCCGTACGCTGCGTCCTCGCAGGCCGCCGCTGGGGCGGGGCCGCCGGCGTTCGGCGCGCCGTGATTGGCTGAGATGTCTGCCTGTCACCTGGCGGAGGGTCGCTGCCCCTCGCTGGTGGGGGGCGGTGGCCGCCGCCGCCGCCGAGGTGCCTGCCGGCTGAGAGGGGCGGAGTGACCCCATTGGCCGCGGCGGCTGTCAGTCAGCGGAGGCAGCCCACCGTTACCTGCCGAAGGGGGGCTCCTCCCGCCCCACCCTCGCGGAGAGCACCTGTACTCATTGGCTGCTTGAGCTGTCCGTCAGGCGGGACTGCACCCCCGCCTCATTCCTCTTTGTTCCGGGGGGACAATGGGGGCCGGTGGGCTCGGCTTGGCCGGACTCCCAGCATGCCCTGGGGCTGCCTGCTTCATGTGGAGGGGCTGCCCGCAGCCATCCCCCCGCCGCGGGGACGGCCACCCCCAGCACCAGCCGCCTCCTGCCAGCACCACCAGCCCGGCGCCCGCAGCCAAGGTGCCCGTTCCCACAGCGGAGCCCGCGGGAGGCAGAGCTGCTGAAGGAGCCGCTCCCAGCACGGGTTGCATCAGCTGCAATTTGGGAGCGGGGTGTGATGCCGCAGATGGCTGCTCCTGGCTGATAATGCTGCTCATGAGCTCAAAGCGGACCTTCAGCCCGCCTGGGCAACAGCGCAGCTGAAGATGAATGAGAGTGATCGTGTGCCTTGGTGAGGCACTTCTGGGTCCGGTTCGGATGAGTCCCATCCGTGCTGTCTTCCCAAGAGAAAGGACTGTCCAGGAAGAGGTGGGAGGGCATCTCAGAAGCAGCCTCCTTCGGTGTAGTGAGTCCCAAGTTCGTGCTCCTCCCTTCTGACCTCTACTGCCAGTGATTCAGATTTTGTTTCAGAGACTCAGTGTTGTGCTCCCTTCTTTCTCCATAATCTTAGTTTCTGCTGAATCTTTTTGCCGTATGACATGTGGACTTGCTAGCCTAGCACTTCTCAACCTATTGCGCTTTTTGCCCATAAGATGGATGACTGTAGGTCTTCTCAGATCAAGCCAGTTATACTTCTGACCTCTTCTTTATTATTGATCCCAATGTCCTCTCTACAACTTGAGCTCTCTGATACAGTTTTAGTTTTGTTTCGTCCTCTGGAATCACAGCAGAAATATTTAGGTTAGACAGTGAAGGAAAATATGTAATGGAAGGGGAGATTAAGCGGTAGAATTGACTATGTGGAGAAAAACATGTTATCATCTTTATTGGAGGCATTAAAGAATAAGTTAGGTTGATTGTTCTCAGAAATGACTGGAATAGCACTGACCCTGCTGTGGTGTTGAGAGATTAGCTAACCATTAAAGTTATTTCCAAGCACTCTGGTATTGTGAGGAGGTTTCTTGTGCTATAGTCATATAATACCACCCTACATCTAATTTCAGCATGTCCTTTTGTTATTTAGCACAGTGATTGCTGCCCCTGCTTCAGACCTTAAGAAGGGCTCATGTGCCAGCAACTGACTCTTTTCTGGTTTTGTCAGCTGGTCCTATAAAAGCTAATTCTTCTTCTTGCCTCTCTGATAAATGAGTTCCCTCCCTTCCCGTCCCTGTACAAGACATAGAATGAAGCAGTTGTTGTGACATCTGCCTTTAACACTGGCAGGCTGTCAGCTGAGGAGCCTTGTGGTGATGCTGCATTTTTGGTACTCTTCTGAGTTCAGGCAGGATGGGAAGTGGAGCTGCACGGAGCAGGTAGCGCTGTTCCTGCTGCCTCATTGCTGCTTTTCCTCAGAGAGCTGCAGGCAGCTTTTCAAAGCTGAATGTTATCCCGTCTCATGTATGCGTGTGTATGGGAGGGTGAAATGAGATACTGAGCTGGTGAACAAGCCAGAGCCTCCCAGTCCCAGACCTGCTTTAGTATCTCGAGGTGTTCCAGAAGGACAGTAAGGTGTGCATGTAGCTAAAAACTCAACAAGGAGGTTTTTTCTCTTGCCAAACAATGCGCTCAGCTTCAGTTTTCAGCAGGGAGAGCTTTGTAATGTACAGGGAGAGGCTGGAGCTGTACCTCAGAACAACCTTTAATACTCCTCATTGTCCAGTAAGTCATTTTTAAAAGAATTGTGTTCCCATCTTGCACTCCAAGAAGTTCTCTGAAATAAGTGGTCTGGGAACCCTGATGAATGTAATGCACATGTAAACAAACAGTGTAGTTCAGCTGTGGCCTAAGCAAGTGCAAATTCCTTGAACTCCATGGAATTGTCTCTGTTTACATAAAAGAGCGTAAAATTTGGCTTTGTAGTCTAGGTGGTGGCATTTTAAACAGCTAAGGGCCGTTGTGTCTTTGGTTTGTTCTTGATCTTGTAAAATGTGTATCTAATGAAACAGTTTTACAACAATATGAATTGTGTGCTCTCCATAAAAAGTGCTACATGGCAGATTGAGTCTCTTGGTAATTTCCGTTTAAATTTGAGTCCTGAATGTGTGAAGATGAATGAATCAATAACTGACTAGCTGCAGAGCTAGCATAAGAGGCATGTTCAGTTACCTCAAGGTACTCATGAGAATTTTCCATGAGATTATCTTCCTTGACCTTTACATTTGACATGTAGTTTTTCTTTCTTCTTTTATTCTTTAGCTCAGATTTAAAAAACAAAGAACAAAACCAAACCCAACTACAACAAAAAACCCCACAAACAAACAAACAAAAAAACAAAATGGAATGAAAGCCCACCCAGGTTAGTTACTGGTGGAAGGATGTTCATTTTCAAATTCTTTAAAGTTTTAATAACAGAAGGGAGAATGCTTGCTTTTTTTTTTCGTATTTGAAACAAAGATGAAAAAACAGGCCTTTACTTTAAACCTTATGAATCAGCTAGGGTTATTTCAAAATTTAAACCTTTTCCTCTCATTGTATAGGAGTCTCAGACTGGTCTGTAATAAATAGATTTACTCAGTGCACACATCTTCAAAGAAGTAAAATGTTTTCAAGAAAAATTGAATAGGTCAGAAGGTGCTGTCAGGTCTTTGTAGTGCGGAGATAGCAAACAGCTGTGCTTGGTTCACTCCCAGGCACTGGAAGCACAACTGCGCTCCAGTCCCGTCCTGCCGGCACATTCAAAACAGTCATTTGTCTTTGACTCCAGCTAGGAGTTCTGAACTACCGACGCATTTGGTTAAGATTTACATATTGAAGTTCAAAGTTAAAATGCATAGCTTGCTGGGAATCTCACCAGGTCTCGCTGGGTAATTTCTGGCCTGGCATAAGGAAGTTTTGATCTTTGCGTTAAAATAGGAGCATCGTTGTTCTCCTGAAACCACTTCCCAGCGGCAGACTATGTTGGCAGCAAGATCAGTCATTATCTTGCATAAAATATTGAATAAGTGCAATATTCTGATGTGGTTATGTTACTGCTTTTGATTCAACTTTTTTGCTATAAGGTTTGACAAAGGATGGTATTATTTCCCAGGTATAGAGTTGTTTATAAGCTATGATAAGGAAAATCAAAATAGTGGTTTTGTTTTATTCCTTGCTTCGCTTTGAAGCAAATAGCCAGAAAAGAGTCTGTCTACAGGAAAGTCTTTTTAACACTTCACAGGCCACTTTGTCACACCAGTACCTGTTAGTGCAGACCTTGGAATGCAGCTGGAGTCCCCCTTGCCGGGAAGGAGCAGTCGTAGTCCTGCCCCGGTGCCAGCCTGGGTGTGCTGCTTCAGCCAGCCTGGCTGCAGGCGTTTGTCAGGGCATGAGGATTCGAGTGATCTGTCTTTTATATCTTTTATAACTAGCTAGGTCTGGTTTTCAGACTGTTCCTGATACTCGTCTCTTACAGATGCATCCTGGCAAATCTGACTATGGCAGTTTTAAGGCAGGAGTGCCCTGGCCCCGGTGGCAGAGCACATGCTCTGTGCAAAGCCTGGCACCCCAGCTGAAACTGCTGATGAAAGTAGCTTGGGAATAATGCAATGGACTGTGAGCTGGCGAGGCTGGGGCCGCCCCGCATTCCTTTCTTGTGAGCCTGCTCTGACTGGTAACCTCTGGCACTGGAACAGGGCAGGCTGCTGGGACGGCACCATCAGAAACCGCTGCAGCCAGAGCTTGTCTGGCAGAGCCCTGAGCAATTCATTTGGCCTCAGCCCCCGAGTGAAAGCGGTGATGCTGACCCACACAGAGGTGGTGGGAAGGGGAAAGCGGTGGAAGACCTGCATCACTGCTAGTTTTAAAATGCTCTGGGGCAGCCAAAATGTCTTTTTGGCCTCAGAAACAGAGCAGTCCTGCTGCAGAGCCCTTGAGAGTGAACAGGCACTTCGCAGGTTACAGGTTTCAGTGCAAACTCACATGCTTTGCTCCGAGTACGCGATAAAGTGGAGCTGCTTCTCTTTCTGTGGAAGAGCTTGCTCCCATGGTAGTCTGGGATTAGCAGTGAAACGGCTTATCCAAGGAGGTCCTGCGAAAATCCGCTTCTTAGCAAAACTTGGGTACTCCTGCAAGCTGCTCATTGTTTCAAGATGTCATTCCCTCGTGCAGGGAGAGGAAATGGAGGAGGGGAAGGAGTCAGCACAGATCCAAGTTGATGATGGGGTTCCCAGGATGCCTCTGGATGATACTGACGGGGATGGGAGCTGTGCGGCCAGATGCCCGGCACTGACTCCCTGCCAGGGCCTCCCTGCGGCTGGCTTTAGGCTTTACTCGCTCTGTGTTTGTTGCTTGTGCTGCTTTGAATGCTGCAGAAGGCTTTTTGGATTTGTGCCTTTCTGACTGCCATACCTAATCGCTTCTTCCTTGTCCCTTCTAAACAAGCCCTATCCTGTCAGCTACTCTTCCTGCCTCCAGTCCTTCCCCTTGCTGTCTGACTGGCACTTTTGTTCATTCCAGACCCCAGTCTGGATTCGTTTCCAGTGTCTTTTCTGACCACATTTCTGTGACTTGCCTCCTTAGCGTTAGCCAGTTTATCCACCACCTGATCTTTTTTCCCCTAGTCTCCTCTCCAACCTGTTTCACAGGTTTCACTCCCTTCTCTGAGTTTATCCACCCTCCCTCCATCCTTTCCAAATCTGCTGCTTCCGAGAGGCCTACAGCCTTCATCCTCCCCCATTTAGCAGTGGCCCCTGAAGCTGACAGGGTTCAGGTGCTCTTGCTCAGCTTTCTGGAGTGCTCTCCTCCACCCAGAGAGTATTTAAGATCGATAGAAAACTGCAGAGCTTGGATTTAGCCTCCTGCATCCCTAGCAATAGCACTACATAGAAAAATACTTGTCTGTACAGAGCGGTGTTTGGCTGTGTACGCAGAGCAGCACCAGGATGCTCTGGGTGTTTGTGCCGTGCATGATATGTCGCTGCCGGGGAGGGTGCTGGTTTCTCCTCTCTAGTGGCCAAGCTGGCCTGCTTGCACCTTCCCATCCCCAGCCCTGCCTGGAGAATGGTCCGTGGGGAGCTTTATTCCTAGTGAAAAGGAGAGGAGCTGGCAGTGCTGATGTACTTTGCTACTCCTTTAAAACTTGCGAAGGTGACTGAACAAATGATAAGCTCATGTATTTATCTGTTCCTCCCACAGGGTTCAGGTGTGATTAAGGCAGGTTTTGCAGGTGATCAAATACCGAAATACTGCTTTCCAAACTAGTAAGTATTCTGCTGGTCTTGGTAAGTTCTTAGTGCCATGTACCAATTCCTTGATACATAGAGGGAAAGAATGGTCTAATTTTGTAACTGGAGATATGAGTTACTCTTTTTGTGTCTGCTGCACAGAAGCATCAGGAAGAAGAGATCTCTGCTATTAAGTACTTTGAGATTTTCTGGGAGGGATGTGCAATAAAAGGTGACCTATCACTTTGTCAGGCTCATCACCCAACCAAAGCAGTAGGATCTTTTAGTCTTGAGACATGAGGAGAAGGACTGGGAAGAAGACGAAGTTGGGATGAGAGGTGTGAAAACCTCTGTATTTCTTTGGTGTGTGGTCTGATGTCTTGATTCCTGCCAAATGTCCTTGGAAGTTTTCTGAGTTTTACTGGGAGGAGGACTACTGGATCAGGAACTCTGAATAGTCACTGGCTTTTGTTTTCGATGGGGTGGGTTTTTAATGAGTACATTTGTGTTCTGAGCAATGTGTTCTGTATGGTGGGGTGGGATATGAGACTATAAATGTCTGATCTGAGAAGCCTACCTAAGGTCAGGCAGCCCCATGCGGATCTGTCAGCTCAGACCACATTGCTCAGTGTAGCCATGTTCACCACAGGCACTGTTGGAACAAATAAGTCCTGAATCGTCAGGGAAAGTGCAGCCAGACTCAGCTGGCTTATGTCCTGCCAATTCCAAACTGTCCACAGTCTGTTCCCTTCACCTCTGGTTCTGAGATTAACTCAGAGCAAACCTGGGTTTGTCTGCACCTGGTAGTGGCCCTAGACTTGCCCATCGCTTCAGAAAGTAGTGGTTAGGACAGAGAGGAACACAAAGTAATTAATTCTTGGGTGCATCTGAGCTCTCTCTAGAAGGATTTATACTCTTGCCTCTGTTCTAGTGTGGGCAGACCAAAGCACGTTCGTGTTATGGCTGGTGCTTTAGAAGGGGACATCTTCATTGGTCCAAAGGCCGAGGTAAGAAAACCTGTGTACTGTACTTGTCCATCTATCTCAGTATGCGGCTGTAAGGAGGAGCTGTAGCAGTTGTCCTTAAAAGGGCTGTGGCTCCTTGGTGTCAGCATGTAGATCTGAGTAGCAGAATAGATTGTCACTGTTAAGTGTGTCCGAGGTGGAGTGGGAAGCTTCATGAAATTCTTGTGCTAACCTGCTGACCACAGACCTTTTTCCCAAGTCCTTCTATATTTCTCCTTTTTTCTGGGCTACTTCTAGGTCTGTACGGTTACATCCCCATCTTTTTGACTGTGAACTTTAGAAATGGGCCCCACTTTGTTGCCTTTTATCTCCCTGGTGTGGGCAAGAAGCTTGCTTTCCACGGTCCTGCTTTTGTCATGTGGTTGCACGGTCTCACGTTTCTCATGAGCCCTCCGAACTACATTCCCCAGTACCACCCTGTTACGTTTTATATCATGACTAAGATGGTAGAACAAAGATACCATTTGATAGGTGTCTGTGTGTTGGCTTGAAAAGTGTTAGGATGGAATGTGCTCTGCAAATGCCAGACTTTCCTACTTGGTATAAAAAGGCCTTGTTTAATCTCATGAATACTTCTCTGGGAGAGATGTTTGTGATTAATGTTCAGTTTTTGCCCTATATGCTAGAGATAAGTTGTCTTTTAGTGGAATGAAAATAAGTGAGTCTGACGTTAAATCAAAGTCATAGTGCTCAGAAATGTGATAGTTTGAGTCTGACAGGTGTGCTCTATTGTGCTTTCTCTTTGCTCAGGAGCACAGAGGTCTCCTCTCGATCCGATACCCGATGGAGCATGGCATAGTGAAGGACTGGAACGACATGGAGCGCATTTGGCAGTATGTGTATTCGAAAGACCAGCTTCAGACATTCTCAGAGGAGGTGAGATACCTTATTACGTAAAGGCACAGGCATCACTCAGTGTGTATAACACCAGGAGCCTTGGAACTCCAGGAAAAATTTGGGACTTTTCCTCTGCTCTTCTTTCTAAATGTGTCTGTTGTTAAATGAGGCTCTTTCACCTCTCAGGAGATACCGCACAAGAAGTGTCCAAGCACAATTCCTCCCCAGATCTAATGTTCTGGCCTGACTGAAAATCTGACTTTCAGCATTTGTTATTCACATTCTCTGTAATGATTCTGTCCTAGGCCAAGTGCTTCTGGCTTTTCCTGTTTTTCCTGCGCATCAGGCTTATTATCTACTCAGCAGTGACATTGTTTGAAGTAAGGAAGGAGAAAAGCACAATCCTGTGGTCTGGAAGGAGCTGACCAAAAAGTTATTAAATGACTGGGAATGATAGGTTGTATGAATGGAGTAGGAATATTTCTGCCTGCTTGTGCTAAGACCTTATGCCTTCACCCTCTTTTAGATTAGCCAAAATACACAGACCCTGGCTGACTGGCACTGAGAGTCATCTTGTTCGTTCTTCACAGGGCAGGGTTGCTCACAGAGTAGATTTCCTAATACTTCTTCATAACTAGACCAGAACCCTGCTGGTCTCCCAAATTACTAGAGGTTATTTACAGTCTAACACAGCTCGGTAGCTGAAATTGTTCTCTTCTACCTGTCCTCTTGCACCAGTGGTTGCTAAAGTGAGTAAATAAGCAGAAATTTTCAGAAACACACATCTAGCTACCTTCCAGTTATTGCAGCACGGCTCCTTCTTTTTTTTACCAGCATCCTGTGCTGCTGACGGAAGCACCCCTAAACCCTCGCAAGAACAGAGAGCGTGCTGCTGAGGTGTTTTTTGAGACCTTCAATGTGCCAGCACTGTTCATCTCCATGCAAGCTGTGCTTAGCCTGTAAGTGTCTTTTGTCTTTGATTGGTGCTTGTGAAATGTTGCTGTGAAGTCCATTTTTTCACAAACCAAACAAAAAAACCATGGAAGACCACACTGATGTCTGAGCTATCCCCTTCTCAAGCAAGACCTGAAACTTAATTTTAATTTCTCTAATAAAGAGTTTACAGGAATTTGAACTATGATGAGAACTAGGTTTTGGCGGTGTTTTTTAGCCCCTGTGCCTCTGAAATCTCTGCTCCCTGAGTTGAGCCTGGGTGTGCTGCTTGGGGTCACTTTGAATTGCTTGTTCTGACTTGATTGTTTGCCCCTTTGCTAGCTACGCGACTGGGAGGACTACAGGAGTGGTGCTGGACTCCGGGGATGGCGTTACCCACGCGGTTCCCATCTATGAAGGCTTTGCCATGCCACACTCCATCATGCGGATTGACATTGCTGGCCGTGATGTCTCACGCTTCCTGCGTCTCTATCTCCGGAAGGAAGGCTATGACTTCCACACGACTTCTGAGTTTGAGATTGTCAAGACCATCAAGGAGGTGATGTACTGTCTGTTTCTGTGTTTATCCAAGAAGGGATTTCTGCTGAAGGGAAGTCGTGACTCATGAATTCTAATGCGAAGTGCAAGCCTGCCTAGCTCTGCACCTCATTCCTTTATCTACCTGAGGGAGACTAGGGCCACTAAGATGATGAAAGGACTGGAGCATCTCTCATTTGAGGAAAGGCTGAGAGAGCTTGGACTGTTGGGCTGTGAGAAGAGAAGGTTGGGAAGGATCTCATTGATGTATATTAATGTCTGAAGGGGTGGTGCAAAGAAAACAGAGCCAGGCTAGTTTCAGTGGTGTCCACTGACAGGGCAAGAGGCACAAACTGAAGCACAGGAGGTTCCACCTGAACATAAACTTTTTTACTGTGAGGGTGATCAAACACTGGCACAGGTTGTCCATAGAGTTGTGGAGTCTCCATCCTTGGTGATATTGAAAAGCCATGTGGACATGGTCCTGGGCAACTTGCTCTAGGAGACCCTGCTTGAAGAAGGCAGGTGGACAAGGTGACCTCCAGAAGTCCCTTATTCCTCAACCATCCTGTGTTCTGGGAGACTTAGTCAAGGTCGCATTTAATCCCTGTTGAGGGGCTGTTAACATGGAGGTAAAGACAGGCTGGTGGTTCAGAGTCTGTTTTGCCTTTGTCTGTGCTGTGGTTTCTCAGGGTACGATGGTATCTTTCACTAGTGTTCCTTTACCCTCCAGGGCAAGGCTCTGTGAAATCCATGGCAGGTAGGGATCACAAGTGGGATACTGCAGGTTGCTTTCCCCGCCCCCTCCACTCCGTGAAAAAATTCACTCACAGCGTTCATGTTCACAAAAGCTTCCCCTCTTTATAGGGTCTGGGGTGTTTAGTGGCCTTAGAGCTGTGCAGCAGTTTGGAAGGGCATGGTTAAGGTCCCTAGCAAAGCAGTTACCGTGGCTTCTGTTGTGTGCCAAGAGAGGAGGACTGAGGTGGGACAGCGAGTAGCAGCTCCGAGCTGGTGCCTGCTCACAGCAGCTCTGCGGCATCGCTGTGCTCACACAGCTGGGTTGCTCTCTGGTTTCAGCGAGGCTGTGTGTGACTCGGGGCCACCTGCATGTCCATGCCTTCAGTACATGGGGTCAGTCTTCAGATCGGTGCTGGCTGTGACTTGTGTGCTGATGCCTGGCAGTTGCTGCCGTGCTGTGAGCCCCCATCACAAGCTACAGTTTCCACAGATAACCCTGGGCTGAGTCAGCAGCCTGTGTCAGGGCTTCAGAGCGTTAATGAGCTGTTCTTGAGCCTGTGACCTACCGGCGAAGGACCATAATGGAAATAGTATGCTTGTTCTGCATGACCATGGCTCAGGGTAGCTGTGCTGAAGAAGCAGTGCATGTACACCTGAATGGCTTTTGCCTGTTGCCCAGAGCAGGAGACTTCACAGGGTTGTTGGTTTTAACCCAGTAGCTCCTCTCTGTTCTGCAAGTGTGGATTGCTGAATGGGATTAAAAAACTGAGATGCTGCAGTATCTGCACACGTGTGGATCAGAAGAGCTAGTGATCAGAGGTTTGCTGGAGAGCTTTTTGCTTCAGAAGAAGCCGGTTTTGTACTAAGCATCAGTTGCACTGCAGTTGTAGTGGCCTTATGGGACAAAGCGAGAGGCTCGTACTCTTCAGAAGTACGCTTGTACTTTTCATAAATGGGCAAGGCTCCCTTTGCAGCTTGGTTGATGAAACTATTAAAAGGCATTGTGCTGGCTGTTAAGTGCAAAGTCTTGCACCAGTGCAGTCTTTTCTCTGGACTATGTACACGTAGGGAAACAAAGAGCAGGGGAAAGTGAGTCAAGTCCTGCTTTGCTTGCTGACTCCCCTCCCCAGTGAGACTGCTGAAGAAGAGAGGAAACAACCTGATACTCGCTTTCCAACCTACACCTTTTGCTTTAAGATTAATTGTAGCTGGCGAGTGTTGCAGATTTCTAGGATATATGTGCCTGGAACTTGCAGTGAGATTTCTGTTGATGCTGGTGCCATTTGTGACTTGATTTGCAAATCTGAGGGGTTGAGTGTGGCTACTTGTGTTTGCAGCTTTCTTGCCTCAGAAGAAGTTTGGATATGCAACCTGAATGCACAATGGCAAGCAGAAAGCTGAGAATCTGGACATGAGAGTTTCTCAGTCCTAAAAGCTGCTTGTGGTCTGTTGGAGTCTGTCTGACTCGATATTAATTTTTTTTTTTTTTAAAGGGGAAAAAATGAGGAAGGAGATTTGGGGACATTGAAAAGTCTACAGGAGAAGTTACCTTACAAGGAGAACCCTTACTCATACCTACCTCAGTGCAAACATTGTTCTCTTGTTTCTTGGTTTGTTGTGAGGGCTGTTAAATGCTGTAGCAGATTGCCCAGAGAGGTTTGTAGATCCTCCATCTGTGGAGGTACTCCAGGTGTGACTGGACGTGGTTTTGGGCAGCCTGCTCTAGCTGACACTGCCTGAGTGTGGGTGTTGGACTAGGTGATCTCAAGACACTCCCTCCAACCGGAACATTTCTATGATTCTGTTTAGATAGTGGTTTTTTTTTTTCTTTTTAATCCCCAAATGATAACAATTTGGAATAGCAAAGCTTACCGTGGAATAGAAAATACAGGGTTTGAAAAGTCAAATTATTTTGTTTCCTGTAACTTAAAATGGAGGTGGGCAATGGGAAGTGAGCAGCTTGGATCATGTTAAGAAATGTTTGCTGTTAGCTATTAGTTACTGTTTACCCTGTTGAAATGTAATAATGGACACTGTTCATGCTCCTAATCTGTTGGGAAGTTTACCTGAGCCCACCTTTATACAAGGTTAATGTCACTAAAAGTGTTTCAGATGCGTGTTTTACTTTGCCCTACAGTAGGCAGGAAGTGCTCACAGGATAGTTACCCACTTGTGCTAGAGGCAGGTAACTTCTAAGCAGTAAGAGAGAGCTGGAAGCAAGAGGGGATGTAAGCATGCTTGATGTCTCTAATCATCATCTGGAGCTGTAGCGTGAATTGGTATCTCACCCACTATGAACCCATAAGGTCTTTTCCCCAGCATGAAATACTGTTTAAATTGGCCTCCCCAAGGGGATACATGGATTTTGATTATTAGCGAGAAAAGTATTTTATCAGAGGCGTTAGGGTTTACTCTTCTCATCTTCCACTCCCTGACTCTTGTTTCCTCTGCAGCGTGCCTGCTACCTGTCAATAAACCCCCAGAAGGATGAGACTCTGGAGACCGAGAAGGCTCAGTACTACCTGCCAGACGGGAGCACTATTGAGGTTTGTAAGGACCACTCTCAGAGGCTTCCTGATGTGAAGCATGGGGTTTCCAGAATAACCTTCTGCCTAGCAATGGGAAATTTAATGTGGTGTTAGGTGGGAGGGGATAATTTTAAAAGACCAGAACTAATTCCAGGCTGTTGACTTGGCACTAGAATTTTTAGGGGAAGAAAACATTATTAGAAACCTCACAACTTGTACTGGAATTCCTGGGTAAGAATGCAGCATGACCACGGGGACTCTGAGCTGTTTGAGTGCAGGCTCTGATCTAGCAAATCTTTGTGCAGACAGGTATGGAGCGTGGGTAGTAATCAGCTCACTGTAAAATCAGCAGTGGGTTTGTATGTGGCTTTTGTCCTGGCTAGAGGTGCAGAAACAATTGCTTTGAAGAGTGAGTTAAGAATACTCCTCAAAAGACTGAGCCCTCTATAGAATGTTTGAAGGAGGGGAAATACAGGTCTTGCCTCCAGCACCAGCGGGGGATCTGCTCCCTTTTCTGCCAGTGACCTGCTGTACAGGGCTGAGCAAGTTTCTTCATCTCTCTCATCTGCCAAATGGAAATAGCAGCTTTTCTAGGAGCAGTAGACCAAACTGGAGTTAACTCGGGACCTAGTGATGCAGCGTGAATGTCCAGGAAACTTCGTTACTCTGAAGTTTCACCTAAGACAAGTCCAAACTGTAGGCAGTGAACAGAGCCACACCGCACTCTCTTCGCCTCTGTGCTAACTTCTCACCTTGCAGATCGGCCCTGCGCGTTTCCGAGCCCCGGAGCTCCTGTTCCATCCAGACCTGATAGGGGAGGAATGTGAAGGACTCCACGAGGTGCTCGTTTTTGCCATTCAAAAATCAGACATGGACCTGAGGCGAACGCTGTTCTCCAACATCGTGCTGTCTGGAGGCTCCACGCTATTCAAAGGTTCCTGCCTCTCCTCTTCCAGCGGGCTGGGACACACCTGATCTCTTACTTCCTTCTCATCTGAAACTGGGAAGATAACCTAGATCACCCAACTTGTCCTGTGGGAACTCTGCTCACTCAGGGCGGGTTACTGTCTAATTGTCTGAGTTCTAGTCATACCCTTATGGGTGGGCGAGACACCTCTGCCCTTGTACATCACTTTCTGGGCCCGAAAGGCTTTTATTGTTTTTTTTCCAATCACTCTGCCTGTGTCCGGACTGAATAGGTGCGTTCATCCCTGCTGCTGTAGCTCAGGATATTTGAGACTAGGTCCCTAAAAGGATCTTGCATCTCCTGAGGTTCCTTTAGGTCTCTGGTGTGCAAGTCCAGCAGTCCTGGTACTGCATGAAGTGTCAGCTACACGTGTGCAGAAAGCTTTCTACCCATTCCCTCAGGGCTCAGCTGGCCCCCATCGACTTACAGACACCCTCTGCCAGAACCTGTCAGCCTGTTCTCCACAGGTGGACATCTCCAGATAGGTCCTGGTCTTCCTGTTCAAACCCTGCTCCCCTGTACCAATGGGCTGGACACAGGAGAAATGCCCGGGGAAGGGGGAGGGAACTGGCCCATCTGTGGTCCTAGCTAAAAATCTTGTTTGCTTGTCTCAAGTTGCTGCTGAGGGTTAGAGCCTGTTGTGCCAGTGTTTGAGGTCTGCCCGAGGGAGACGGAGTCCCATTGTCTCACTGGCTGTGTTCTGTGCCTCTCCAGACTGGTCTCTTGGCGAGACCTGGAGTGTGATGTTTGAATAGGACTGCACAGGACGTGTCCATATTGTTAGTAGATGGAACTTGGGATTTTGCCGAAGGGCTCAGAGTGCACATTTTCTGTCTCTTTCAGGCTTTGGTGACAGGCTGTTGAGTGAAGTCAAGAAACTGGCTCCGAAGGACGTCAAAATAAGGGTAGGAGCAATCTCTTTGGTGGTTATCACTTACTCTGTGTGTTGTTCTGTGGCCTTTGCCCCCTTGAAAGAACCATGCTGAGAGTGCAGCTGCTGTTTGCTTCAAACCAGAAATGGCTTTCTTGAGACAGCCCAACAGTGCTTGCTGTTGTGATGAAAATCTGTTTGGTTTGGTCACTGAGGACGTGGCTCCTCTTGACAACACGACCCCTGTCCAGGATCCTGGACCACAGTGGCTGTTTTGGCGGGGGGCTGCTGGGTGGGAGGTATCATACCTGTGTTTGTTGGCTGTCGGCTGTAGTGAAACAGGGGCAGCGTGCCAGGGGAGCAGGCTGGAACTGGGAAGGTACTGACTGGTTCTCTCTCTCTCCCCCAGATATCAGCTCCGCAGGAGAGGTTGTATTCCACGTGGATTGGGTATGTACTGCCCCGTGACACGTCTTGCTGTGGGATGGGGGCTGGGGAGGTGCAGCCTGTTGGCTCTCACTGTTGTCCCTTCTGCTGCTGTGTGTCAGGAGGGTTTCATCGTTCAGCTGCGCGCTGCTCAGTGTGGTTACTGAGCTGACTCCGTCCGCGCTGCCGGCCCCCTTAGCCTTTTCTGTCCTTAAGTCTCCTGCAGGACCTGTTCATTTTCCTTGTCTTGCCGCTCTTGACGTCCAAGCTTGTAGGTGGCACATTCCTTAGGGCAGAGGCTCTAAGTACATTCTCCCTCTTGTGTATGTCTTTGCTGCAGATCGGGAGAGCTAAACTCAGCTTGATAATCCCAGAAAGCGAGACCAGGTCCTGTGTGACGAGAGCTGGTGTTTGGAGCAGCATCAGCAGGTCGTTGGGGCGGGGTGGCTGGTGTCAGGCTCTGTAGTGTGCCAGCACATTTGGGCTAACAGGAGAGGAAGGGATGTCTGGAGAGTGTTTCTGTTGCAGATGACTGGGAGCCTCAGCACCTTCCTGATGTGTCACACAATAGAAACAGTTCATCTCTGCAGAGGCATGATGAGAGTGCCCCCCGCATTTTCCTCTAACCCGTCGCATGCCTGTCTCTCCCCAGGGGCTCTATCCTGGCCTCACTGGACACCTTTAAGAAAATGTGGGTTTCGAAAAAGGAATATGAAGAAGACGGAGCTCGTGCCATCCAACGAAAAAGCTTCTAGCCCTGGGACCTGTCCTCAGTCTCCTCCGAAGACTCACTTCGGTTCTAAACTCGCTTTTCTGAGTCCGAGTGTCTGAGAGCTGCCTGTGTGTGTGTGTGTGCGCCAGCATGCCCCGATGTCACTGAGCAAAGGCGACAGCAGCAGGAGGGTTGTATCAGTACTACTAACTTCTTATTTTTTTATTTTATTTTTGTTAGGTTTTTTTAAATGGAAAGGAGAAAATACCAGTCTGAATTTCTCCAGAATGACCCATTCCTTTTTCATTTCAGTCCCTGAATTTCTGTATTGCAATCGCATTTGTCACTGTAAAACAGACAAGCAAGCAAAAACAAAGGGAACAGCTTATAGGAACTGCCTAGCAAGCCAGAAGGGAGCCAACCACTGCAGACTGCTCACGCAGGCTTCAGCCAGCCCGACGGCAATGCCTGGATTGTTTGGAAACACATAGCTGAGGCCCCATAGCTACTTTCTTCTTCAGCAGTGTCTTCACCATCACTAGGTTTTGGAATTTATTTTTAATATATTTTTTATTAAGAGAAAGCACATTCTCAACAGTTAAGCCCATTTGCCCCCACTGTTTTTGGTGTGTGAGTGCGTGCGTAACTTCTTAGCCTGATGCGTGGGTCTGCACCACAGCTGGAGAAGTCGGTGATAGGACTTAGTTTGTATTGCATGGAGTAGCAAAGCAAATCTAATCAGCTATCATTGTACTAGACGGTTATTCTCTCGTACCTTGTTTTAAATACGTTTTTCTCCTGTGGAAGCAAGTGCCCCAGAATGGGGGTGGAGGCACTTGTGTGTTCCCCCTCAACCTGCCAAGATTTACAGTGCTGAGTTCTCATATTCTTTCTCTGTAAGAGTCGAGGCTGTTTCCCTCCTTCCTGCCACGTCAGGGCAAAGGGAGCATGTATTTGCAGCCAGGCATAACTCTTGTGTAACCATTCTGGGGCAAAATAATAATTGGAAAGGTGCATTGTAATGTAAGAATTGTTTTATTTATTGACATGTCTGAGGGTATCTCAAACACTGACCACAGCACCTGGGAATTATGCTTTGGGTCTTCTTTGAACACCCGTTACCCAGCTGTCCGTTGTTGGCTGCTGACACTGCGTACCGCACGTATGCTTAGCCGAAGAGCCAGCCCGCCCTGCGCCGCCACCCAGCAACTGCTCGTTAGGGACTCGCGCTGTTCTCTGTGGATACGCTAAATGAGAGGACAATGGCCTGTACCAGGACATGGGTGTGAGCAGCAGGTTTGGGAGCAGGGAGCTGTGGCAAGGGCTGTGTCCCGCTCTTCTGTGTATGCCTATCTGCTCACCTCGTGGCTGCTTTGCTTCCACGGGCAGGCCTGCAGCCCCCCTTGCGTCGGCGTGTGCCACTGTTAGCCCCACAGGTTTTCTTACGTGTTATTTGGTGCTTTTTTTCCCCATTGTTAATTTTCTGCAGTAGCTGGCAGTAACAGTGGAGCTGGAGCTGCTCGGTGGCGGTTCCTCCCTGTTCCCCTCCTTTCTGTTCATCGCCACACATCACCTTGGGGTCACTCTCAAGTGCAGACGGGGTGAGAGCTGAAGGGCTGCATGGCGAAAGCGGGTGCACCGCCCCAGCTGCGATGGGTGCGAGCAGCAGCGTGCTGCTCCTGTGGGAGCCGTGTTCTCGGGGCTCACTGCTGGGCTCGGAGAGGTCAGTTCCCAGCTGAGGCCAGGCTGCTTGGTCACCTACTGCTCTCAGAGTTGACTACTTTTTTTTAAGCAAAGAACCTGTCAGGTAAAAGAGAGCTGTCAATGCTCAGCTGCCTTCTGCTGGAAAATCAGTTGCGTTCCTGCTGGTTTGCTGCTTCGTGCAGAGGGGAGGAAGCAAACCCCGCTCAGTTCAGTTACCACCAGGCAGTGCCAGTGATCTCCTCCTCCCCCTCCCAGCCCTGCGCTGGCCTGGCAGCCGCAGCAGTGCTCCATTCTGTAACCCGCAGTGACCGGACAGAGAGGTGCTGTCTTTCGTTTGATCTGCCTGACTGTCCTCTCGCACACTGTCCAAACCATGTTGCCTGGTGGTGCCCAGCATACTTAAATAAAGTCATTCATATACAACCCTCGAGCCTCCTGGCCTCATCTTCCCACCACTGCAGTTGTAAGGATGTAACCTATGTTCTTCTCTTGCCTGTACAGAATTGTTGCTGGCCAGTCTCTGTAGAGAGACACCATCTCTGGCCCAGGGTTGCCTTCCTGGCCTGGCTTTTGAGCTGTGGTGTGCGCTGGTGCTGTCCAATGCTGCTCTCCTCAGCAACCACGCTATATTATGTTTCTCACTGCAGACGGGCCAAGGGCAGCAGAGGGGTAGAGAAGCTGGGAGTGAGGGCAGCCCCAGCTGAGTGAGGGCAATGGGAGCGATGCCACTGCTGCTGTGAGAAGAGCTGGTGCCAGCCCAGGTGCCTGCTGAGAACTAACAGGGCAAGCTTTGCTCCTGAGGCAGGCCTGGGGATGTGAGAAGGTGGCACAGTGTCCAGGCCAGCAGCTGTCCCCACCTTTGTCCCCAGAAGCAGCTGCTGAAGGAAGAGAACCTCCAGCTGCTGAGGCCTTCCAAAGCAGCAGGGGGAAGCAGCCCACCCCTGCCCAGAAGGTGGGTGATGCACCAGCCCACCCATCCTCCTTGTCCACTGCGGCATCGGGCCCAGGCCCCAGCAGTTTTGCTGGAGAGGAGCAGTCCCCTCAGCTCCCGTACAACCACAGTTGTGCCCCTGCAGCACTGCATGCCCCAGCCACGTTAGATCCACCTGCTAGAGAAATCACCAAGCGGTACAGAAAAGATCATCTTTAATTTATGAAATGAAGAATCATTCTCAATAATTTAAGATTGAACCATCAGGAGCTACAGAAGCCTCACAGCAGGAGCGTCTTGGTCCAAGACAGAAGGCAGCCGTGTCCTGAGGCAAGACAGCAGGTCTGTGGGCTGAGACCCCGCAAGGAACCTGGCACTGAGGAGAGAAGAGCACGCCCCTAAGCTGGTAGCAGCCTTCAGACGCTGCCTGCAGAGCCACACAGGGCAGAGCTCTGCCCTGGCACAACTCACCTGCCTGCCCCCAGACACCTCGTAGGGACTGAGGAAACGCTCCTGCACCTCGGGTGTCCCTTCGGTGACTGCCTGCCCCGTCTGCTCCCAGCCAGAGCCAGGGAGACCAAAGCCCCTGCTCTCCTCCTTGGGTCCATGGCTCGGCAGCCACCAAACTCCGGGCCCCCACTCCAAGCGGAGGAGAGCCAAGTGCCTTTCTCTCCCCGCAGAGGCAAAACCTCAACCCCGTGGCTGCGCAGTGCTGTGTCAGACAGGCTCCCGAGAGGAATCGAAGGCACAAAAGCAAGACCTGGTGTGTGCAGGCTGTGCCCTGCCCCTGCGGGAGGGGAAGGTGCCAGGCCACCCCGCTGTGTCACTGCTTCAGGGTTGGCTCCCTGGCCAGCATGGGAAGGGCCTCACATCACAGCCCCGTGACAATGCTGGCTGGGAGGAGAGGAGGGATAAACACAGGCCACGGGATGGCAGGTGAGATGGTCCAGAGCAGCGCTCGGAGCCCAGTTCAAGCCCAGCACCTTTCCCAGCCCAGCAACAGCTCTCTCTGCAAGGCTGCCCAGGAGGGAGCCTCAGCACAAAACAAGCAGAGTCAGCAGACCCGGGCTGTGCAGGATATTGTCATGGGAACAAGAAATGCCTAAGAGCAGATTTGGTCCAAGAACCGCAGCACTGTACGTGAGAGGGGTTGTACCAGCTACTGGGAAAGGCCTTCAGGGTCCTCCCATCCCCACTCCCACTATCCTGAAATCACTCCTCTTGTCACTTGGTCCCTCAGGAGCTTCCCACTCCACTCCCCAAACCTGTGGGGCTCTAGCAAGGAAGGACTCCCTGCGCGGTCTCCTCCTGCCCAGCCAGAGTGGCTGCAGTTCCCCAGGGCCATGCCCACAGCAGAGGACTGCACCAGGAACATGTCTGTCTCTGGCACACACTGCAGCCCAGCACCTCGCTGCTGGGACCAGCAGCACTCTGCTCGCTGGGACAGGCTAGGATAAAATGTTCTTGCTCCTGTGGCCAAGACATCTACCCCAGGCCCCTCGCATGCTGAACTTCTCTGCCTTCCCCCGCGACCACCTCCTGGAATGAGTAAACATTGGCATTACAGCATTTCACAGCCGAACCGTAAACATGGGGGTTTCTCAGCCCGCAGGCTTAGCCTGCAGTGCTGCACCAGCCTGGAACCAGCAGCACCCCGGGGGCTCAGACACCCCTAGATCATTTTGACCTCTGGCGCTCGGCCTTGCGTCAGGCTTTGGCGCTGAGCCTTCACCATCTGCAGATGCTTCCCGTGCAAGCCAAACTGAGACCAGCTGAAGAGCTGCAGCAGTGCGCATGCGATGGGTACGAAGACGAGGAGGTAAAAGCAGCCCTGCCGAAGAGTTGGCTCCAAGGCTGCGGCAGACTCCAGCTTCGGCTGGGCACTCACCACGTTGCTCAAGGGATTGCGCTGGAAGATGTCATAGCCTGGTGTCAGAGAAGAGTTTGTGAGACTGGGGGCACTGGGGACGGACCCTTGTCCGTTCTCTCTGAGTGACGTGGGCTTGAGACGCAGAGCTCAGGCACAGCTTCGCAACTGGGAGAGCCCTCTGCATGCACCCAGAGCACAGTGCACAGCAGAGGACACTGAGCTCAGAGGTCTGCCCTCTCCTGCCCCGCTGCCTTCCCCAGGAGTGGCGTTACCTGTGTATGCGCAGAGCAGCCAGGTGCCGATCAGGGGGGCGAAGGTCTGGCCCGGCTTGGTGACCAGAGCCACCATCCCAAAGAGCAGCGCTGAGGCCGCCTGCTTCCTGCGGTTCAGGACTAGATCCTCATCCACCAAGTCGGTGACCACCAGGTTGAGCAACTTACAGGTTCCTTCTGTGAACACCCGGTTGCTGCAGAACAACCGGCAAAGCACTGAGTAGGGGCACCAAGAACGACAGGAGTAGGTGTGAGATCAAAGAAAATGGTGAGAGGGATGAGAAAGGTTCCCTAACACTTAAAATAAGAATTTCAGAAGGCTACAGGAGGGGAACACTGCTAGCAATAAGCCTGGTGCACCCTGCAGCGATGCCTTGGATCGATCCTGACCTGCCACACAGACAGGCCTGGGGACAGAACACACTGGGCCAGTGGCCAACAGGCAGCTGCAGCACATGCTGAGGGCTATGGCTGCAGGCAGGCTGCGGAGGAAGAGGAGCTCAGTTCAGCAGCTGAAGGCTGCTGCAGAGGAAGACAGGAGCTCAGCTCAGCAGCTGAAGGCTGCCGCAGGCTGCCACCGGCCCTGCAGGGTCTCTGTCCTCCTGACCATCGCTGCCTCCCTCACCCTGCTGCAGGCACAGCCGGGGTTCTGCAGTGACCCGTCCCAAGCTCGGGTGCAGTCAGAGCCGGGAGCCACACAGCTTCTGTGTGACCCTGGCCACTGCTCCCCGCCCCCCACTCCTCTCCGTAAAACAGAGACAAGTCGTTTCCCCCTCCCAGGTGGCAGAGAGCAGGGGCAGCGAGCGCTGCCTGCCTACCTGGCAATGAAGACGCAGAGCAGGTACACCTGATCAGGTCCTGCCAGGAGCATGACAACGCTGAGAGCCAGCTTCAGGAAGAAGAGTCCTCGCACCACAGCGTAAACCCCACAGCGGCGGCAGAGGGACAGGAAGTAGAGGTTGTTGAGATGGGGGGCAATGTAGGAAACACCTGAGCAGAGACAAAGGCACAAATAGCTTGAGGGAGTTTCAGTATCCACCATGCCCCCAGGACCGACACTGAGTGAGGGGAGGAGGCTGGCTGTGGCCCGCAGGGCTGCAGGACACACAGTACAGAACAGCCCCCCACACACGCAGACGACTGCAGCGGATTTACTCAGTGGCTTTGTGGCGCAGCTCGCACTCTTCCCACAGGAGGAGGCCTTCTTCCATCAACCCCATGGGCAGGAAGGAAGAGAAGACTCACCCAGTGTCACACAGGGACTGGGACTCAGCCCTGGAGCAGAAATGCGAGGTGGAGGACAGCGTGACCAGACCTGGCCCACACGGACCCCTCCCAGGGTAACTCTGGGACCAGTGCCCACACATCTGTGGCAGCCTGGAAATGGTCCGTGCACCACAAAGGAATTAAATTCAGGGCTGTGTTCCCTGCTGCACCCTGGGGACATGATCCACAGCCACTAATGCTCAGAGCAATACCTCCCTGGTGTATAGGCCCAGCACGTGGGGCTTGTCCCCAGGAGAAAAGATTCCAAGTTACTTCTTGTGTGCCCAGGAAGGACGACTTGGAGGTCCCAGAGAAGCATGTGGGGTGTGTGCACATGTGAATCTTACAGCCCAGAGACCGGTCTGTGAGCGCACCTCTCCCCAGATGGAGTTTGGGAACAGTGAGTCCAGACTCGGGCCAGGTCCTCACCCGGCTGCTCCCTCCAGTCCCACCCAAGACTCACCAAGCAGGAAGGATCCAGTGGAGACAGAGATCTGGTCTGACAGCAGGTGCTCCAGGAACAGAGGGAAGAAGTTGCTGTTAAAGTGGCAGTGAAAAACCTGTGAAAGCAGCATGCGGATGAGCTGGTCAGCAGGAACAGCCGTAAGAGAGAACAGAAAAAGCTAACAGCCCTCTGGGCTCTGTTACCCTAGGAGCCCTGTGCCGAGGGACCATGCAGGATGGGCCTGGAGTACTTCAGCAGAGCAAGAGCTTGGCTGTGGAGTTCACAACGCTGCAGGCTTTGAGACTGCAAAGCTGCAACAGCACCAGCCGTGCCCGCTGCATGCCTGGGGTCAGCACCGCTGCCCAGCTGCCGAGGCACTGCTCGCAGGGCACCCACTCCGCACACAGCGCTGCTGGGGCCGGGCAAGGAGCTGGCAGCAGGGACCACAAGGGTCTGGAGGAGGCAGCTGTCAGGAGGACAAAGATAAGGCAGCAGCGAGGCTCAAACAGAAAGACGCAGAACAGCATAAAGCACTTGCCTGAGGGGAACCGAGGGATCCCCAGGCAGACAGGAGCTGCGATTGCAGCACACAAAGCTGGGCAGGCTGCCGGCATTTGGTAGCAATCACTGAAGAGGATGAAGAACAGCAAAGGCAAAAGCCAGCTGGGAGGTGGATCCAGCTGGACAGTGAGAACAGCGACGTGAGCCGCAGGAAAGCGGCAGACTACGCTGACAGCCACGCCAGCAAACTGCACTCCTGAACTCGCCCCCACCACGAGCCAGGCCTTGTGCTTCTGCACCCCAGATGGGCTGCAGAGAGCTCAGCCAGCCCCCAGAATCCAGCCTACGCTGCGGAGAGAGGAAGGAGCCCCCCACAGCTTGCTCAGGAAGCATCCTCGGGTCACAAGCAAGTAGAGTGGCTATCAGCTGCTGAATCAGCCAGTGTGTGCAGGAGGCTCCAAGAGCAAGTGGGTGCTGGAAATACCTCTGCCCTTCCTGGGGAACTCACATACTGCTGAATCAGCATCCCAAACAGCCAGAGCCAGCACTCATCCTCTGAATCACAACGCACCGCTGCTGTGCCTACCTGGATGAGATTCATGCAGACAAACCAGAGGAAGTTGCGGTGCCGGGAGAGCTGCTGGAGATACTCTGCCAGGGTGATCCTCTTCTCCTGGGGGACGGAGAGTTTCTCAATGTACAGCCTAAAGGCAGAGGACAAAAAAAAGCAACAATTAATCCCTCACACCAAGCAGGGGAGAGCCCCCAGCGCTCTCTGTGTAGATGCAGAGGTGTCTCTCCTCAGCTCCAATCCCAACCTTTCCTCTCCCTGGACCAGATCAAAACAGTACAGTCTACACAATGTTTGCTTATTGCTAGCAAGAACCACAGGCAATAGGCCTCCCAAAAAACATTTGTCTTCTGAACCCAAAATTCAGATTTCTGTCCATAAAAGCATTCTCCTCTTATTAGCCACTCCTCTATGCATATGCTCCTCTTCCAGATCCCTGCAGTCAGCTCACCTGGCAGATCTCGCCAGATCTGCTGTGTTAGTACAGCACAAAGCTGGCAGCTTGTAACAAGAGACGACAAGTGAGGCATCCCAAGGAAAAGCAAAGGAGTTGAACAGAGAAAACCAGCTGCATCGTGGCCCACCAACAGCCCAGCCACTACCAGGTAGCTAAAGCGAGCAAAAGGGTAAGAGACATTCGCTTGTCCAACTCCACAGGAAGGGGCACCAAGGTGGTCTCGTGCTCGAGCAGGAATGCTTTCACGATATGCTGCTGCTGACATTTTGCCACTCACAGGCCTCACTGGGTGCTCTAGATATTAATTCATTTCGTGTTCCAAACACTGGATGGCCATACAGCAGGTCAGGGCTCTGCCTCCAGTTTGGGCCAGGGATGTCACGAGATAGTTTGGTCCTATTTTCAGAGGGCCTTAGGAGCCAGCGTGACAGAGGTGATTCTGAAAACTGTATCAACAAACAAGAACCATAGATGGTTAAACAAAGATTTGCCTCATCATGGATCTCCCACAAATTTAGTTTGCTGTAGTGCATAAAAGGACTCTACAGATCTATGCCAGGCCTTTGTCCCTGCCACAGAACTGGTGACACCTACTCTTTTAGGGTTGATTCTTGGTCCCATTTCACTTTCCCATCAGCCTCAAACCGCTGGCGGAGCAGCTGCGTGGACAGTGTAAAACCAGTGATGGAGCAGAGGGCCAGCACAATGCAAAATATGCGAAAGGAAAAGAAGTCCTCTTTGTTCCAGACTGCGTAGGACATGAAGACAGAGAGGGAACCTATGGCACTGAAGAGGGAGCAGTAGAAGTTGAGGCTGGTCCTGTCTTTTGCTGACACAGCCAGGTCTGCGAGCAAGGCGTTGTGATGGAGGTCGACCATGGTGAGAAAGCTGTCGTACATGCAAAGGCAAAGAAGGAACTGCAAACCAGGATGAGTCCAGGCAACCCAGAAAGCCAGGAAAGAGATGGCAAAGAGGGGGCCATTGTGGCTTAGGGCTCTGAGCCTCTTCAGAACTACTTCTGGGGAAGAAATCTCTGCTCCTGGCCTGCAAGAGAAGACAAAAACTTCAGGACACCTGGACAAAACCCTGCATGACCATGATGTATTCTCCCTCTCCAAGGAAGCTGTGTAAATGGCATAGACACAAATACAGCTTTTGCTCATACATACACCAAAAACAAGGGTTAAGAAGGCCAAAAAGCATGAAGGAAAGGATGTTTTTTCTCCAGAGCAAGTCTCTCCCTGCTAGTGATGCACTGTCTGCTTTGCACAATGTAAATTATTTCAATGACCACTTAAGTTTTTGCTAGGTACAGGAAGCCACATCACGATTTTCATTAAAAGCTTGACACAAATACATGAGAAATGCAAATAGCCAACAGTGATCAGTGATCCAGGGAGTTTGGGAACAACTGGTCTGAGGCATTCCAGGTGGAAACAATTGCCCTTTCCCCACCTTTTGTCTCCCAAACCACACAGGGACACTCTCCAACACCCCATTAAGAGGCTTGAGGTTTTAGACACCCATATTTTAGGTTCTGTAGGACTCCTGTGACTGTTAAGGGCTAGGGTCACATCTACTCAGTAGATGTGCGACTTCCTCTATACAGCCAGGTACCGAAATAACATGCAAAGAGCACGAAACTTCTAAGACACCAGGAAAAGCCATTTAAGAGTTACGTGCCCCAGTAACCATTCCCACGCCATCGTTTTAAAGCTGCCAATCTCACATCATCTCCCCCAGAGACTAAAAAACTTCCCAGCCTCTGCTGGAAGTAGAACTTGACTTACTGCTGTGTGCTAAGGAACACCCGGTCGCTCAGCCAGCCAAACAGAGGGTCATTGAGGCTGTTCCAGATCAGAAACACTGTCTAGGAAAGAAAACAGGGCAATGAAACAAGCCACAGGACAGCTCCCACAAAGCCTCAGTTCTGTTACGGAAGCAAGCAGCGCTGAGCTGGCACTGTGAACAACACAGGAACCGTCCCAGCGCACCTTCCCTGCCCCATCACCGCCGTACGATTCCCCTGTCTGGGGCAACTGCCAGATTAACAGGGCAGGGCCAGTGGTTTTCCCCGCCTGTGAAACACCCCAACATCCCCAGAGGAAAGGTGGTCTTAAGAACAAAGTCTCTGGGTTTCTATCCCAGCCTGTTCTCTGTTCATGCAAGCGGGGAAAACTGGAAATCCCAAGTTAGCACTCGGAATGCTCCCTTGCTCCCTCTCCAAAGGGGAACACTGCTGTTACAACTAATGCTCTTCACACTTCTAGCAGGGAGTAGTTACAGTTTCAGAATTTCTTACTTAAGAAGGCAGAAGCCTATGGAAAAGACTAACCTCTCCTATCCAAAAGGACAGTTTATCAATCTTGTAAACAGAGACAAAGGTGTCCACGTAGTACAGGAGGAATACGTTGTGCAAAATGGAAACAAACAGCGACAGGGACCCGTAGATCACCGCAGTGGGCAAATGAGAGAGACAAGCCAACGGTCGCAACCCCATGTTGGTGCAGTCAGCGTTCAGCTCCCTCGATCACCTCCATTTCAGATGGGATGCCTTCTCCCAACACCTGCCACATCTTTGTTGGGGCCAATCCATCGTTGCTCCTGCATGAGAGAAAACAAATAATAAAATAAACCAGATTCAATTTCTTAAATGAACTAAAAGCTGAATCAAATTAATTGGTCAATCTTTGCCAGCAGAGATCAGAATTCATACTGCTTTGAGGAGCTGTTCAAAAGTGGATTGGAGGGGGATTTAAGAGACTAAAAGCTGTCTGCTGCACTAAAGCTGTTTCATTAAGCCAAGGCCAGGCTGCAGGCTCCTGGGGGTACAACTGTCTCCTCGTGAGCAGGTGGCCCCGTCCTTTACCCTGTGATGTTCTTTGTTACCCAGCAAGTAGCCGATTAGCTCCTTCCAGCTCTTTAAAGGCAAGGTCACAGGGGGAATCAAGCTAGGTAGCTCCAAACAACAAAGCAGCCTTCAGAAAATACTCCTAGTCACTGACATTTTTAAGTACCGGCGTAAATTTTTAGCCAAATAAAAACTGCAACAGCTGTGATGTAATCTCACATGTCCACACTGCTTTCCCCCAGCAGCCACAGCTGACTGCACCTGGGCTGGCTCAGACACGAGTGATTTACAGCAAGCAGCCTTGCTGCTTTGTGGCATGAAGAGACATGACCAGAACGTGATGGCACGCAGCAGACACGCTGCCATCCTGCGACAGAGAGTCGCTTAGCAGCTGCCTAGCTCGCCTTGGAGTGGCCTGAATTTTAGGATCAGTGTCTGAAAGATGCTTTGCCTGGGCAGCAATATATAAACAAACAAAACAAGTGGAAATGGCAGCCTAATACCAGAGCAAGTCACTGTACACTCACAAGGGGCTGAGGTGTGAGGGGAGGACTCCTCACAGCAGTGTGGACAGGGAGGTGGGACCATCGTCCTCCCACGAGGTACTCTCATGCTTTTCAACTGAGCCCCCTCTCGCACTCAAGTTGCTACAGACCAAAGGCAAAACACAAGGCACAGCTTCAGAGGCACTTGTGTATCTGGTGAGATGTTAAGGGTTCTTAACTCAGTGTAAGTCAGCTTCTCCAGCCCGTGCCATCATAAGGAGCCCTGTTCACAGCATACACGATAGGTGACAACAAGGTCGCTATGTCAACACTGTCAAAAGCAAGATAAAGGGCTGGAAGTCACTTCTGTCTCAGCCCTCCAGGCTCCACACTCCCCCAACTCAGACATGTCATGGGGACTTCACGACGCAGGATAAGAATGAGTGCATCAAAAAACGGGAAACTACGCACCAAGCCAGCCTTCCTGGGCTTGCAACATCAGCTGCAGCAAGTCCAAGCAGAAGATCAAGCAGAAGAATAAACAGCTGGGTATGAAATCTGATGAAACACCAGTCCCATTCAGCATTTCCCAGAAGCCATGAGTCTGACCACTTCTAGGCAAGATTAGAAAACCAAAAATAACCTCTGCTCTGCCTAGCCCAAGGAATTCCTCAAAACTAGCTCAGAAAGAGCAGGAACAGCATTTGTTCCAATCAATTACATCACTAGATTGAAACTGCACATCAGCTCCACTCCCAGCCAAAGCGCTAGACCTCAACAGGATCCAACTGCAGAGCCCTCATGGAGCGGAGCCACCATCCTGCATCCCCGCCATGCCAAAACCCATGGCCAGATAAATGGAAGACGCTGCTTGGAGGGGAATTCAGACAATGAACTTTTATAGGTGTAATTAAAGACAGACAAGCCTCAGGGGGAAATTGTATTTTGTATGGTCATGAGTTGAAAAGGAATCAAGAATTTGTGATGTGTAAAGATAAAGGTTAAGAAGAATGGAGAGCTAAGTCAACTGACCCACCGATGAGTCCTACGTCTCTCCCCAAGAGCCTTCTGCAGAGGACTGGCTCAAGGGCAGATGAAGCCATCGGAGTGCCAGACACCCTCATGAATGGGATGGAGAGCAAGCGGACGGCACCATTTTGCACCATATGAAACCTAAGTGAATCCAGACCTTGACCACCGTGTGCACATCCAACCTCACTACAAAATTCCTGAGATAGAAATGAGGGAGATCAAGGAAGGGCAGCTAAAGTGAGCAGGGGACTGAGGCAGCTGCCTGCTGAGGAAAGACTAAACAGCAGGGACTCTTCAGGCAGAGACAAAAGGCTGAAGGGGGACACGATCAAGGTTTACAGAGTCCCACAAGCAGTGGATAAGGTGAAGGTGGAACTGCTGTATGCCCAGGACACAAGAACTGGAAGCACTCACTGTAACTAGCAGGAAATCGGTTTAAAGCATATGAAAATACGTCTTCACCAGGCAGGCAGCAAACATCTGACAAAATTGCTGCTAAAGGAGGCTGCAGAGATGGGTGGCAGGTTTAAAGGATTAGACGAGTTCATGGAAAACAGCTGTACACACGGAGCTACTAGAGGGAAGAGGCAGGGAAATCCGGAGGGCTACGCATGCTGGGGATGGAGGAGCAGAAAGGCCCACAAACAGCAGCCAGGCTCACGTGCTCTCCCCCTCAACGGCATCTCCTGCTGCAGATACGCAGCGAGACAGACCAACGGTCTGACCTGCTAGGGCTCTTCCTGACCCAGCCTTGACTTTGCTACCCAGCGCCTGTTTGAAAGCAAAGCCTGCTCTGGGCTTGGTCCTTAGCACTGCACTTCACACGCGTACCCATCCAAATGACGCTTCACTAAGCACACGTTGCACAAACCACAGCTGCTGAAGTTTCCAGAGACACCTCATTTTGTCATTTGTATGCTACAGTGCTGATTAAAGAAGGTGAAGTTCCACATTTTCTCCTTTGTCACTTCCTCAGAGACGGGCAACCCCTCCAGCCAGCTGACGTTTGTAAGTGATTTCACTTTGCTGGCATAGTTGTTCGGTCATTTTTAACTTTTTTATTTTCCCTACCCATCTGCAAATGTGCAGATGAAAAGAAACAAGTCATAGCTGTCCGTAAGAAGTACATTTTGCTTCTACATCCAAAGCACTGTGCTATTTAAGCTTGCCACACTGGTATTTTCATAACCTTTTCCTTGGAATGGAGAATTACTTATGGAGTATGTCAGAACTTTTCAACATTAGGCTTCAAGTAGTAATGGGAAGAGGAGCTGCAGGAGGGAATAGCTATCATTCATTCACGCTGATATTCTAACGCACAGTCGTAAAGCAACAAGCTCGTAAATTAGAAAGCAACTAGCCTTTATTTCAGAAACTTCCACCTCCGCATCTGACATCTGGCGTTGCTCCTGCCAGTGACGTTTGCAGATCTTATCCTTTTGAGAAGGATGTTTGAATGCTGGCTACCAGGAAAGGATTGCTTTTGTTTGAGAGTGCTGGCGTACGGCGGCTGGAAACACAGCACAGTTTGCGGCTCGCCCATCTGCTCTAATTTCCCAGCCAGCTCACAGCTGGATTCCCAAGTCATTGTGTCCCATGGCGATTCAGCAACCCCGTGGCCTTACAACAAGACTGAGGTCCAGCCTTCCACAGCGGAAGCCGGTTGTACTGAGTTGGCAGCAGAGCCATGTACATGAATCTTGGCCTAACCCAGTCTTTTCAGCAGGGCCAGATGATTCCTACATGCTGAAGATGCTACTCAGGAACCCAAAATAGCCATCTGCAGACCTGACCACAGTAACAGGATGACTCTCCCAGTTTTCCTCCACTATATGGGTAATGCAGGCTGGAATAACCCAAATAATACTTCAGGATACGTCTGCGCTTGCTCCGGCCATCGCCATGCTGCCTCTGCTGCATATTCTGGATTTTGGGTGGCTTACTAGCTAAAGCAGAGGGCCAGATACACCAGCTCTGTGTCTCTGCATCTGCTACACAATACATCCACCGGCCAGATAAGCCACCCAAGAGGGGACCCTCTTTCTAGACATTCCTCACAGCCAAACAGGACTGGGCTACTGGAGGCCCAGCCCCATCCACAGTGAAGCCAGGCTGGAGCTGCGCCCGCAAAAGAGCTCCTGCCCAGTAACCTGTGCCACCACAGCACATCAGTTCCTCCCAGACCCCATAAGTGACATTCTCAGCCAGAGGAGACAGTCAGGCAAGTCTTCACCTGGTCAGGCTTACCTGTCAGCGACAAGAGGGATTGAGTGCACCCTCCGCAAGTCTGCAAATGACACCAAGTAGTGTGGTGCAGCCGACTTGCTGGAGAGAAGGGATGCCATCCAGAGGGACCTGGACAGGCTTCAGAGGTGGGCCTGTGTGAACCTCATGAAGTTCAACAAGGCCAAGTGCAAGGTCCTGCACATGGGTCAGGGCAATTCCAAGCACAAATACAGGCTGGGCAGAGAATGGATTGAGAGCAGCCTTGAGGAGAAAGACTTGGGGGCGCTGGTGGATGAGAAACTCAACACGACCCGGCACTGTACACTCACAGCCCAGAACGCCAACCGCATCCTGGGTGGCATCAAGAGAAGCGTGGCCAGCAGGGCCAGGGAGGGGATTCTGCCCCTCTACTCCGCTCTTGTGAGACCCCACCTGGGAGTCCTGCATCCAGCTCTGGAGCCCCCAGCACAGGAAATACATGGACCTGTTGGAGCGGGGCCAGAGAAGGCCACAAAAAAGATTCAATGGATGGAACACCTCTCCTAGGAGGAAAGCCTGGGAGAGTTGGGGTGGTTCAGCCTGGAGAAGAGAAGGCCTGAGGAGACCTTATTGCTGCCTTCCAGTACCTGAAGGGGGCCTGCACGAAGGCTGGAGAGGGACTTAATACAAGGGCCTGTAGTGATAGGACAAGGGGTAATGGCTTTAAACTGAAAGAGGGTAGATTTAGATTAGACACAAGGGAGAAATTCTTTACTATGAGGATTGTGAGGCACTGGAACAGGATGCTCAGAGAAGCTATGGATGCCCCCTCTCTGGCAGTGTTCAAGGCCAGGCTGGATGGGGCTTTGAGCAACCTGGTCTAGTGGAAGGTGTCCCTGCCCATGGCAGGGGGGTTGGAACTATGTGATCTATAAGGTCCCTTCCAACACAAACCATTCTATGAAGTCCATTTTGTAAGCATGGAGCAGGTTCTGCACATTCTTTCCCACCCTGCACGTGGTACCCCAGGAGGCCTCCAAAGCACAAACACCTCTGTGGGTCCTCACCCCATGGAGCTACTCAGATTCTGGCAGGACTCTGTTCAGCAAGAATGGAAATCCCTCCATGGAGCTATTTCACTGAATGAAACTGACAGAGCCTCCACTTGAACCAAAAAGAGTCTCAAAATCCCATTCCTATTCCAGCAAAGCTCCTATCTAGACACACACTTCACAAAATTTAGGCTCCTCTGACCAAACTTTGATCCCATGCACCCTCTTAGAGGTAGATATATCTTCAAGACTCTCAGTTTCTCTACCATACCACTTCTGAAATCCTTACGCCACATTTCCTCAGATAATCCGCTTGCTAACAGAGAGTCTTGAGGAAACGCCAAACACAGTTCCACGTGAAACATTAACAAACTCCCCGACAGCAGACTCCCAGCAGCCCGCTATCCAAATGGTAAAGCAATGAAGCCTTTGAAAACCTGATACCATCTGCGTCAGGCAAGGGAAGGTGCCACTTGGAAGAGGCTATGAGGGCGTTCCCCAGTACTGTTTACCAATTCAACAATCGCAGATGCCTCTGTATCACAAGCAGTTTGGTAACACCCTTTTTGTTACAGGCAATCAGGTGCTCCCGTCACTCCTGCAGAGTTCATACGCATAAACAGAACCGCCACACAGATGACAATTAACATCTTGAACCAGCTGGTAGTTTCTGTGGAGCTGTGTTCCAGCAGGGCAATCTCATTAAACCAGATCTCATTCCCTAATGAGATTACAAGGTTCTTTAATAGAGGTAACTGGGTAGATCTCATAGTCTTGGAATCTGGTAAGACATTTAACTTAACAGCATGCTGCATCCCTTTTCTAAACAACTCATTGTTTTACAGTGTCAGGAAAACTATTAGACAGATTGAGAACTGGTTTCCCTTGACGTCACCATCAGCGTTAAATGACGATCCTGTAGTGGACTTACACAGCACTGGTATGGGGACCAGTACCAGGTAACTCTGGCCTCAAATTACAGATCTGGAAGTAAATACGAAACTCTTACTGAAAACAGCTCCCAAGAGTGGAATCATAAAAGCTAGAAGAGGGGATTACTACACGGGTAGCCCCTGTTCTTGTTCAGGCTCAACAGGAAGCAGAAGGTGAGAAGCACTTTTCACCACTCTGCCGAAGCGGCAGCAGCTGGGAGTTTCCGCCACTCCGTCTCCATCTTCTCGCCAGGGAGACTTTTCACCTGCACGAACCTCTCGAAGCCGCAGTCACCCCCCTAATGCCCCGTCTTCGGCCACCAGCCACACACCACTAACTGCAGGGCTGATGGAAGCCCAGCCGCCGCGGCCACCAGAGATCTCCACGGCATATAGGCCTGCAGACCATGGCACTAGGTCGCTAACTGAAGTCACTGATGTCCCCTGTGAGAGAAAGGAACGCAGGGAGCCAGGCAACGCCTGCGAAGCAAGGCCAGAGACGGGGACGCCATTTCTGTGGCCACCGAGAGGACGAGCCCCAGCACCGGTGAGCTGCCATCCAGCCCCCATCTGCAAGGATGCCCCGTGCTGAGGGGAGGCCTAGCAGCCCTCGCTCAGGCAGGGGCAAGCCCATCGTTGCGTGGTGGGCTCCCATTCAGGCTCCATGGCGGCAGAGGGCCCATTTGGGGTTGTGCTGTCAGGTGAGGGGAAGGTGTGACAAGGACACGATGGCCAGAGGCTTGCTCCACGCCTCCAGGTAAGGTATGGCAATGCCAGGGCCACCATCTGCCCCCGAGACCCTGCGAGGGGTTGGCAGCGAGACCCCGACCACCGCGGGGCACAGAAGCACTGAGGCCCCTGCCCACGGGCACTGACAGCAGGGAGGGAAGGCACCCCCCGGGCCCAGGTGAGACCGTCCAGAGTAACGGGGGCAGGCACACCCCAGGGCTCTACCAATGCGGTGAGGG
>Ga0065711_1002304_pt1 | contig 34859 bp, 12 predicted proteins | sample Hoacrofraction12_FD_59098 | JGI IMG/M metagenome (GOLD analysis project Ga0065711, IMG submission 59098) | Hoatzin crop microbial communities from Cojedes, Venezuela - Epithelial fraction 12 v2 (version 2) | ecosystem: Host-associated > Birds > Digestive system > Esophagus > Crop | place... | reverse complement strand
TCAATCGCAACGAGTTGCAGTAGTTTTGCCTATATATGGATTGGGGGTTTAATCATTCAGATGCTGTAATAGTTTTGCTATATAAACCTTGTTTTTGCTGACTAATAAAGGTGAACGATCATACTCATATTGGGGTCACATCGTTACAAAGGACCCGTAACCCACGCCAACAGCTTCAAAGTCAAAATACCCCGAAAGTTATTTGCTTCAGTACCTACCTCCTAGCCATCAGACAACTTTATTCAATCTAGACTCATTTTTTCATTTTAGTACAATATTTTACTAATAAAGTACCACAGTATGTCAGCTGAGTGTTAATGAAAAATCAGCATTTTAATCAAGTCTGAATGCCTCTTTAAAGACCTAGGTCAAAACTGAAATTATGGACTGAAATGCTGTGATGGCACTGTGTACAAGCTCAAACAATGCTAGCTGTCCCTTTTGTCCTTATTGCCTAAAAGTCCAATTACAGCAAATAATATTTTCCTCAAACATCCCTTCAGAGGCAGACAAATTCAGCACTTTCAAGAGACTACGTGTCAGGGATCTGGACTCAGTCTGTCCAGCACTCTAAGAGTCACAATTTATTTGACCTTGAAAATATGAATCCATTACTCCAAAGCAATAGCTATGAATTCCACTCCTCACTGACTGCATACACCTTACTAGCTCCCAAAAGTCAGAAAACCAAATTCCTCTCGAGTAAACACATCATCTTTCTACCTATCTCTTCTTCCCTTTAGGTACTCCACATGGTTACAAGAATTTATTTAAGATGGCCCATCAGGAAAAAGAAGCCTTGGAATCAGCTTTGTGAAGAGACTGTTATGTTGTCTAGATTTTGTTTTTTAACAGAGCCTCACTAAGATTTTATAGTCCCAGTACTGATATGGGACGGCATAAAATTGCATCTTCATTCAGTGATTACTCTGAGAATTCATGCAACACAGAAAACACCAGCTTCACTTCCATCAAGTATCTTTTATCGCTGGTAAATATTAAAAGGTTTAACTTAGCATAATTTTAAAAAGGCATTGAAAGTGGATTTTCTCTAAGTATGCTTATTTTTACTTGCTGTGGCAAGTTGACCTTGGCTGGCCACCAGATGCCCACCCAGATGTTCTCTCACTTCCCTTCCTCAATAGAACAGGGGACAAAATAACACAGAAAAGTTCACGGGATGAGACAGAGATGGGGAGATCGCTCACCTGTTACTACCAGGAGCAAAACAGTCTCAAGTTGGGAAAAAATTGTTTAATCTATTGCCAGATAAATATAGAGCAGGATGGTGAGAAACAAAGACAAAAACTAACACACCTTCCCTCCACCTACCCTCTTCTTCCCAGGCTCAACTCCAGCCCTTCATTCCTGACTCCTCTACTTGCCCCCACCCTGAGCAGCACAGAGCAAGGTGAGGAATGGGTTGCACCCAGCTGGTAACAATTACTGTCTGCAACTCCTTCCTCCCCACATTTTTCCCCTGCTCCATCTTGGGTCCTCTCTGCAGGCTTCAGGAAAATACCTTCTCCACTGTGGTCTCTCCACAAGCTGCAGCAGAGTCTCCACACTGGCGCCTGGAGCACCTCCTTCTTCTCCAGCCTTGGTGTCTACAGGGCAGTTCCTCACACTTCTTTCCTCACTCCCGGGTAGTATTTTGCCCTTTCTTAAAGATGTTTCTGCAGGGGTGCCCCACCCATGGCTGAAGGGCTCAGCTGTGCCCTGCGGTTCTTCTGTTGGTGCCGGCTGGAACAAGCTGTGTCCGGTTCAGGGCAGCTGTGGTCTCTCCTCATAGAGGTCGTCTTGCAGCTCCCCCCCCGCCAGCACCTGGGCACACACGAAGTATTGACAGCTGCCCACGTGTGAAACCTAAATCATAAGTACAGGTGAGACAGTGCTGGTTTTTAATTCCTTTTTTTTTTAAAAAAAAAAGATAATTCAGAAGAAATGGATTTAAAAACATATTTAATTTTTGTTTCTCTGAAGACAGACTGAAGCCAGAGTCATGCTGCAAAGGAACATCAGCTGAAAGCTAAGCTAAGCACCTCCTATTATTCCAACTGATTGTTTCTTCAGACGCATTTCTTCCTCCATTTTATAATAATTTTGCCACTGAATCTTACTACATATATGAAATCTCCTAACTTAGTAACCCACCTGTCTTCATGTCTTTAGGAGACAGTTTTCATTTTACAGTTCTTCACTGTAATAAATGATAATACATATTGCAAGGAGAGCTAGAAGTGGAGATTTAACTCAGTAGTGTATGGTTAAGACATAAAATATAAGCCTATCTTTTGTACATTCTTGAAGGCTCCTGTATCCACGAGTGATTCCTGTCCAGAAGCCTGAAGATTCCTCCATAATATGTATGTATTTGTTCTTTATACTACAGATTTCTTGACATAACTGCTCAGGTTCTGGAAACAGATTCCAAAGAGAGATTTACAGGGATGACGATGACTATTTTCAATTATCATCACTTGCGTACATAAAGAGTGCCTGCCCTCCCATTGCATCATTCAATGGTTTCAAATAGCATTAAGAACTCTTGATTATGTCAGTGTTGATTCTGTGCACTTTAAAGCTAATGATATTGCTTCATAGTTCCTTTTGGTATGGTTTCCTTATAGCAAGGTGGGCGAATAAATTCATTAACTAAATTTTTAAATATATAATTTTTTACTACTTATGGAATGGTAGTCTCTTGATTGAAATATTCATTTTAAACTAGATAATCCCTTTCCTGAAATCCTACTTCATTCTATAATCTCAACTTGAAAGACAAAGATGGTTTTGGGGAAAGGTAAATAGTAGTATTACTTGGGAAAAAAAATAGTATTACGGATGCAAAACTACACAAGATTTTCCCCATGTTTTTAAATAATAGCAGTAGAATATTGGTAAAATTGTAATTTCTCAAAGCTTTAGAGATTCAAAAATAATGTTAAATTTTTTTTTTAAGTTAAGGTATTTCAAAACACATCTAAAATGACAGTACAGGTTGTCATTACACAAACAGTATCTTACAGTTTCTCTGTTAGCTTCTTTTCTGTCTATGATGGAAAATACATGGGAAGTGGAAACTCTAAAGACTAAGTTTATCATACAAAATAGATAAGATCCTTTCAAAATTATAACAATGTTTTATTTAGAAATCTGTCTTTAGTATTACCATATCACAATCCTCAGGCAAGGCTGGCATGGAACCTCACTTGGAGTGAATAGAATTTCCAGCTAACATCTGGAAATATCAGGTAATGAACATTTATGCTGAGATCCCACATATTACTTGACAGCTGAAGTCAAAAGAAAGTAAGACCAGGGTGATCACCTGAAAGAAATGACCAACCCATTTCTTAGATGAAAGGTGCTGGAAATGTAAGCTAAAAATACTTCCATTTAACTAATTTACAAGGCGAAGAACACATTTAATAATTCATTGATTCGGCCAACCTATTTTCTTCTTTACCTGATGAAAGAAAATAATAAAAGATAGGGATTTAATTTCATTAACAAATTTTTTTTTTCCTCGATGAAAACAAGATAAAAATATTAGATTCAATTTAGAGAACAATTAAGAGCAAAACAGATATATGCCTGTAATACAATCCTACTTCTGTATTGATATAAGAAACTACTTTTTAATTCAAATTGATATTTATACAGTGCTAAATCAGACACGACAAAATTATGTACTAGAAAATTTGTACAGATTACAAAAGTCAGTTCTGGTCTTCAATTCTGGTGCTTTCACCCCAGAGTATGAAAGACAAACAAATTATGCAATAAAAAGAGAAATCTACTAAACCAAAGCTTATGTTGAGAGCAGGCACCTTTAAAAATATTCTTATTTTTCCAATATTCCTCTCAACTTTAAACCGGCAGACCCAATTCTGACTTCATTTTATCTGATGAAGTAATCATATTAAGGACACTGTAATAATTACCATTTTATGAACAGGACAGGCCTATTAGCCAATCCTTTGAATACCGTATCTTGGATAATACAGCAATATTTGTGGGAAACAAATGCCAAAGAACCATATGTACAACATTTGATTATTCATCTAATGCAGCTAAGTTGTACTGATTCTACATAGACATGAAATTTTTTTTCAAACAAAGATTAGGTTTGGTTTTCATTTGTACAGAAGAGGTGCAGCTACCTCAGTTTTCTAGTTCAGACTGAACTTTTGAATTAGGTTTTGCATTCACCTCGGACTTGCTATCCATTGATTTGTGATGTGAACTAGATTCCTTATGGAATACATAAAACTGGAAGGTGCACTGCAGGAGTCCACTTAATACAGTGTAAATACAAAAGAGCATTTAAACTAAAAGAATCCAAAGTAAAAAAAAAAACCCTGAAATTCTGTGTTACCACTTCAAGGAACAGCACTTAGCTAATGCAGGAAGAGTGAAGAGAACCACAGTGTCCAATTCAAATTAGAACTTTTTTCCATGAAAAAAACCTAACTTTACATGGAATATCAAGTAAATCAAACATTATTCAGAGCCTTTGTAAGGGAGGAAGTATAAAGGAGTTAAAAGAGCCTGATTTTGTACCTTGAAGCTTTGTACTTTTATACGAAGCAAGTGACAGCTGGGTTCTGAACCGAGTTCTGCTGAATGTTTAATTACTTACATGAAATGGAAACATTTCAAAGGTGGGACTGAGGGTAGTCTTTTCCTAAATGATCATGAGATTCCATTAGAAAAGACATATTAAATTCTTCTTACAAATACATAGAAAATGAGTTCAGTTCTCCCAACAGTGTGTTTTTGTGCAAGGATAAAAAACTTAGTCCTAAATATTTTTTTCTGAATGAAGTTTCTTGAGAAATTCTACCCAGTTTTGCAGACAGCATCTAGTTTGTTATAGCCATTTACTTCTCTGTTCTCTGTGTGTGTGGGGAGGGAGGGGAATGGAGCTTCATTTGGCTTGTTGCTGGGTATCCCACAATCCTGCCAGTCCACACAAATAGAAAGGTAGGCTGATGCAACAGCTGATTAGAAATGAAATGCTACTCTGAGCATGTGTCTGCCTGAGCATTTTAGTTCAATTCAGGAATGCACTCTTGAACTGAATCCTGATTTTTTGCACTCTGCCTCCGTGGTTCACATCACAGAACAATCTTGAGGCATATAAATAGGTTTCCTTTCAGAAGAAACTAAACTGGAATGCACCACAGAAATTAACTTAATGTGATTCAGCTGCTGGTAAATCCAACAGACCAGACTAGATTAGACTAGGTCTACTCTGAAGTAAAATCACTAACAGGCAGTGTGGATTTTGAATCCTCAACACCAACTTCTTCACTTGACAGCTTTGCTTTTATTACTCCACAATATTTATTAATAAGGATGCAGCCAGATGCACAAATATCTCTTTCTTTCAATTTAAAAACAAGGTCTCGTCTCTTCTAGCTACTATCAGATTTACTTGGGGGTTTTAGTTTCAAATTAACATTGAATTTGAGAAGTCAAGTTTACAGCTTATACACAGTAGCAAACAAAAATCTATGTACACTGATACCACATACATACACAGTTTTGCTGTTGATTACTAGCTTTTCTGCAGCCAGGAAAACTTCAGTCTTTCAATTATTTTTCCTTTTGAAACCATTAGCAAAACATTTTTTGACACTTACTTCTAGCTAAGCTTTAAAAAAAAAAAAAAAAAGAAACTGTCTTTATTTGGCCTGGATAAATGCCAGGTGCCCACCAAAACCACTCTACCACTGCCCCTCCTCAACTGGACAGAGGAGAGAAAATACAATGAATGGCTTGAGGGTCGAGACAAGGACAGGGAGAAATCACTCACCAATCACCATCACAGACAAAACAGATTGAACTTGGGGAGAATAAAAAAGTTTAACTTATCACCAATCAAATCAGAGTAGGATAGTGAGAAATAAAACCAGATCTTAAAACACCTTCCCCCCACCTCTCCCTTCTTTCCAGGCTCTACTTCACTCCCGTTTCTCTGCCTCCTCCCCCTGAGTGGTGCAGGAGGACGGGGAATGGGGGTTACAGTCAGTTCGTCACACGTCTCTGCCACTCCTTGCTCCTCAGGGGAAGGACTCCTCACACTCTTCCCCTGCTCCAGCATGAAGGTCGCTTTCATGGGAGACAGTTCTCCACAATCTTCTCCAATGTGAGTCCTTCCCACAGGCTGCAGTTCTTCATGAGCTTCTCCAGTGTGGGTCCCTTCCACAGGGTGCAGTACTTCTGGAACAGACTGCTCCAGCATGGATCCCCCATAGGGTCACAAGCCCTGCCAGTAAACCTGCTCCAGCTTGGGCTCCTCTCTCCATGGGTCCACAGGTCCTGGCAGGAGCCTGCTCCAGCGTGGTGTCCCCACGGGGCCCCAGCTTCCTTCAGGCATCCAGTTGCTCCGGCATGGAGTCCCCTCCATGGGCTGCAGATGGATATCTGTTCCACTGTGGACCTCCATGGACTTCAAGGGCACAGCCTGCCTCACCATGGTCTTCATCAAGGGCTTCAGAGGAACAATCTCTGCTCCAGCGCCTGGAGTACCTCCTCCCCCTCCTTCTTCTCTTTCCTGGGTGTCTGCAGAGTTGTTTCTCTCACATAGTTTCACTCTTCTCCCCTGACTGCCACTTCCTGCAGTTTTTTTCCCCCTGCTTAAATATGTTATCACAGAGGTGCTACCACCGTCGCTGACTGACTTGGCCTTGGCCAGCGGCGGGTCCACCTTAGAGCCAGCAGGCATTGAATTTATCAGATATAGGGGAAGCTTCTAGCAGCTTCTCACAGAAGTCACCCCTACAACCCCCCACTATCAAAACCTTGCCACACAACCTTGCCAACAAAAGTTTGTGCTTTCAGGAAGCTAGAGAATGTAATGTAAAGATCATGATAAAGTGGCATTTGAGAGTAAAGAGATAGAAGAGCCATAAAAACTGGTGACACTGTAAGTAGAACATTTCAGTTTACTTTTTTGTAAATAAGTGGAAATAATAGCTCGTATTTCAGTTTTATTCAGTGCCTTCTGCATGCTTGAAATACTTTCTTATATTTAACTTTTGCCAGAAGTAAATTTTTCCCCTCAAGCTATTGTCTTTACAGGACGTTCTCTGGAATCACATGAGAATACTATTTTTCCTGAAGTCTGCTTTTTTACAGTGGTACAAAGGCAAAGCCATTTCTATCCTGATTGACATTTAACCTACTCATTTTACAGTCTAGGACAGTAATTTAATTTTATTATATAATTGTGTTCTTAATGATGAATTGGGCAATTACCTCCTGAAAAATCTGTATCAACAAAGTCCAGATTCACATTCCAGAAAAGCAAGGTCAAGTGCTACAAGTGCTAACCCTCAAATAATGAAAAGAAACAGCTGAGGATGAAAGTCTCTTTGAAAGCACAAACCTTAGGCTAACATATTAGTTTCTTCTCAAAGAAAGTTTATGTGTTCAAAAATTGGTACGTAGCAGTGTCTAGTTGCTTATAAATCCAAGCCTCAGAGACAAAGCGTGCCAAAGGAAACGAATTTCCAGTACGGGAACAATAAGTAGATGTCAACCTATGTGTTTGTGTTTTTTTGTGTGTTTTTTTTTTTTTTTTCAAACGGATTTCTGAAAGAAGATAATAAATCCTTTGAAGTTTAGGCTGATTTGAAATTTAAGATGTCAAAGTTCAAACTCCTACTTAATTTTGCAAAACTCACTATTGTGTATCTTCAAACACTTTGATCTTTTTTAGCTGTTTTACACTGGGACTTTGAGCTTCTAGTTCTTTTTATATAGCTAAAATGTCATATGATGGAAACCTATTTTTCTAATGCACAGGTACAAATTTATAGGACAGGTCCACTTTTCCACAATACAACATTTTTCCTGTTTTTTTTTATGTGCGCATGTTTGTGTTCTGGATTCCACCCTTTTTAAGAGTTCTTCACACTACGTAAGAAAACCACAGTCAGGGCTGCTCATCTAGACAAATTTATGTCCTGGCCATGACAGTCATACTTCATGTACTCAAATAAAATGTTCCTAATTGCTTTGTGCCCCATATTACTATCTCTCTGCATAATTTTCTAATAGTGAAGGGAATATTTTGCCACTAAAGTGGTTGTGTATTACTGCTATGTTGTTGTGCGCAATTAAACAGCTGTTGCATACATAATTTTGCAAAGGTGACTGCATTTTATTATGCTCAGTGAATACATTTTCTTGTATGCATCTATGATAAGGATAGCCATGAGACAAATTGTGTTCTTCATGTATGTCTCCTAACCTTCACTCTGCCCACTAATCCATCTCCCTTAGAGCTATGTCTAGTTTATGTGAACTTTCAAACAAGACTCAAAAAAATCCTTTGGAGAGGTATTCCTAGGCACAGAAGCTTACTCTCCACAGTCTTATGTGAGGAGAACAGTGAATAGACAGAATTCAACATATTTTGAACCTAGCTTCTGAAAACACACTAACCCAAAAGACACATACTCAAAACAACAATGAAGAAAAACCACCACACAACAAGACAAAGATGACCTAAATCCAATTGTATGTGGCTTTTTCTGGCTGAAATACTTCTTTTTTACTGAATTTTTTCTGAAAGAAACGTTTTTGTATGCCATGAAAATTCTAAACAAATACAGATATACATGGGACGTCTGTGACGAAAAAAAATGCACAGATCTTTGGAGGAGAAGTAATCTCTCCCTCATCTAATAATGTACTAGTCCTCTTCACTAATAAATTGTACAGGAATAAAAATTCTTATAAACCATTAGCTAAGATAATCATCCATGACAAGAGAGAATTGAAATGTCAAAGAATTAAAATCAAGGATGCTGAGGGAAGCATCTCAACTATCAACTTTACAGGAGATGGATTAGTGTGCAGAAGGAAAACAAAAATAAATACATGATAAATATATTTTCCTCCAGGACTATCCCTATCATACATGCAATAGAAAAGTATATTCACTGAGCATAAGAAATGCCCTTAACTGAGTTGCACCGACAGAGCTTTCTGTTTGCAAAAATCCTTTATATATAAAATATATAAATAGTCATTAAAACAGCTAGAATGATTCCACAGCTGAGTAAAATAATTTTGAAGATGTAGTTTCACTATTCTCTAACAGAAGATGTAAATATATTTAAATTTCCTCTTTCGTAGATGAGGACTCTCGTCCTGCTGGAGTTAGTGTATAAAAAGCATGTATCAACATGCCTTCCAACAATTTTTTGAGTATAGTCTTTACCCACCTTTATAATTCAAACATTGAGTTTCCAGCTCCAATCTCAGTAAATCACTGGCAACAAAGCTTACAGGAACTCATAAATACTCTTTTGGATCTTTAAATGTTGTTGAAGACAAGATCAAGAGTCCTGAGACACTAGTTTTGCTGGCAAAGCCATCAGAATAGTGTCTCAAAAGCAAAACTGTATTTCTCTAATTAGCTTGTGCGGTGTTTCAAAAACTGAAGTTTACAAATAAATGGACTAACAGAGAAAAAACTAACTCCTCCCCTAAACAGTAGTATTTTTTCCATCTATTAAATATTTTCCAAGTCACTCGTTCGCTTTGTTTGCATAACTGGCATACATGGTGGTGTATTTCATGAGTTTGACTGGAGTAAGCCAATAAACCATTATGCTGTATGTCACTGAAGGAGGGTGAAAACTATTCATGAGTTCCGGTACATTGAGAATGAAGGAGGCTTACCAAATTGTAAATGCAAATCAGTAACATAATCAGTACAGTGCTTGATTTAATTTCTTATTCAATTCTGCTTACTATAGACTGTCCCCAAATTCACTTTTGATGTGTTGCATAGTTTTGCACTGAAAATGCTTACTACTCTGTTAAGGTTGTTAAGGGGCAATTTATCGCTCAGAAGAGTCGTTGTGGATTCTGAGAGACATGTTGTGTCATTTTTAGGAAAGAAGGGACATGCGATACGTGATATATGTGCACAACTGTTCCTTCATAATAAGACGTATTAGAAGGCAGTGTGTATTGTAAAGGTGTTGTTACGTTCAACCACAGTAGCTCTTCCCAAGGCTGTGCCAAGGACTGAAGCCATAGGTTACACTAAAAGACTGCATTGATGTTCAGGAATCCAAAAAAGTGTGTCTCTGCCTTCCACTCTGTTGTAGACATTTATGGGTTTTTTTGCATATAATCAGCTTAGCATTCTGGGGGCCCAGGTGTGGCCAAGTTACAAATTCACTTTCCATAAACCTTTGTCTCTCTAGTAAATATTCTGTCTGATGTGAAAAGTGCTAACTTCGTCTGAAAGACCATTGGAATAATGAAGAATGCTATATAAGTGAAATACTGGCAAAACAACTACCACATTATTTAATACATCAGAAATATTGTTATGGGCTCCTAATTTAGTTCTCCCTCCATCAAAATATTGTCTTTGATCTAAGGAAAATAAGGTGATTGACTGAAAATAATAAACCATTTTCTGGTTTTCTGTGAATATTTTTAAAAGACTGTAGCTTTTCTTTGTGATTCAAAAGCTCCCTGCTTTCTTTTAAACTTAGGTGTTGTGTGAACAAACAAAAGGACTACTTAAGAAACAGAAATAATGGCAGATGGAAGGACTTGCCAGCAAGACACTTCTGAGAAGTCTTTCTTCAACAACGTCAAAATCTGCTCAATATTTTATCTGTCAAGCTTCCAATTTCTTCAAGAATCACATATGAAAGTAGAGCTTAGTATTTCAAGTGTTAGCCAGTTTATGAAACCAGGTAAAATAAAATAAAATCAAAGCCATTAAGACACTGCAATATTATCATAAATCTAGTTGTATGATGGTTCAAACAAATTGCAACAAACTTTTCAAGTAAAACTCAGGTACACCATAATGTACTTTATGATAGCAAAATAATATATACAAATTCTCATCCACCAGTGAACACTTTTTGGCTGAAGAATCTTAAGATAAAAGAGTATATTTCAGCTAAAAGTAAAGATGTCTTACTTCTCATCATGATTGCTAATAAGACGTGAGACAAGCATACAGCTGAGAAGTGTAAAATGCATGTAATGCAGAACTTACCTGTAATTTAATTTAATTTAATGTAGGAGTTACTTGTAGGCTGATATGAAGCAGAGACCTCTGTGGGGGCCAAGCAGCCATAAGAAGAGGCAACTTACAGATTAGGATCCTCTTTCATAAAGGTGTATAGAAGTGTGCTAATTTCAAATATAAGAAAACCTAAAGGAGCCAGTGGAGACATTTACTGCATAAAAATGTAAACAGATTGCACCCTACTATGGATAAAATGATTCTCTCCTTAAAGATACAAGGCCTTTCATATATATAAACACAGCATTAAAGAAGAAAATTAGAATGTACTTTAATTGTTTTGGTTTTCATTAATTGCATGTCTAGTTTTGCTCATATGAGCAATCTCTTCGAGTTTAAAGGTACTATAGTTAAAATATGTGTATAAATCCATTTTTTACCACTAGATGTATATCATTATCTTTTATGTGCAATTTTGGTGTAGACAAATACAGAATCACTACATCCAAAGGATCTACGTCCCAGCTGAAATCAAAAGAGGCTGTGCTTTATGTACACAATGAAGAATTTACAGACAAATGGATAATGAAAATGAGAATCCAGAACTCTTAAGATGCCGGAATCAGTAAATACTTTTTTATTTGTTCACAGTTTTGTTTTGTCTTACTTTATGTAATACAACATGTTGATGTACTTTAACCTTCTCTCCGATGTGCCAGTGTCCTCTTTCCGGATCATCTTTATTGCCCTTTCATCAACTAATAGTATTTAAACATCTTTTCCAGATTTGTTAAGAGCATATCCTCATACAGTGCTTTTCCTGGTCTGTTGTATTAGCTACGTAAGTGTTTACACTTAGAAAACACCGGAATTTTCAAAGTATCCATGGAAATTTAAAAATAGAATTAGTACCAGTTTACTTAAAATTATTATTTCTGGATGGAAAAATTTATGTTTTTTGCAAAATATTGATGCAAAATTTTTTAAGATGAGGTTTTTCCACTTAAAATAATCTTTTATTAGATAATACATTCACAGAATCATAGAATCATAGAATGTTCAGGATTGGAAGGGACCTATGTGGGTCATCTAGTCCAAACACCCTGCCAAAGAAGGGTCACCTACAGCAGGCTGCACAGGACCCTGTCCAGGTGGATCCTGAATATCTCCAGAGAAGGAGACTCCAGAGAAGGAGACTCCACAACCTCCCTGGGCAGCCTGTTTCAGGTCTCCGTCACCCTAGGAGGGAAGAAGTTCTTCCTCATGTTCAGACGGAACTTCCTGTGCTTCAGTTTGTGCCCATTGCCCCTTGTCCTGTCGCTGGGCGCTACTGAAAAGAGTTTGGCCCCATCCTCCTGACACCCACCCTTCAGATATTTATAAGCATTTATTAGGTCCTCTCGTAGCCTTCTCTTCTTCAAGCTGAACAAGCCCAGCTCCCTCAGCCTTTCCTCATATCTATACTATTATTTTAATTTATCATCCATTACTACTAAATTTCTTGCCTAAATTTCATGAACAGCAGTACCATCATGTCTTTATAAGCATTTGCTTTACTCCAGTGAGAAACAAAGCTACAGTTACTTTTTAAAATTACGGCTTAGTCATGTATATATTATTCACATGGCACATACATGCATTTCTTTTGCATAGGAAGGTACATTTACGGGTACGAATTTCAATCTTAATCCTTATAATGAGTCCCTGGAAAAAACGCTTAATATCCCTGTGCCTCAGTCTTGCTAGGTGAAAAAAAGCTGATATTCATAATGTTTTATAGGTCTGCATTATTTCTTTACAAAAGTAAGGATAAAAAAATCCTGTGAGCGTTTTAATATGGTTTTTTTGCACAAAGTTCCTCAGAACATGGCTTTCAACTAGTGAAGCTGATTGCCGTCGGGACAGAGTTGCCTAAAAAAAAAAGGGTAATGAGCTCATTGTGGAGATATTCCTAAATACAATGAAATAATCACAAAGACTAAGATAATAATCAGTCTTCATATACTTCTGTATATCTATAAAATATAGGGTTTTATTTTTAAATTTTTACTAAAATTATTGTTCCATAATATATTTCTATTTTGCACAGATATCCGTTATATGTTTGAAGACATTTTAAAAATAAATAAGTGTTACTTTTTTCTCCTTTCTGTCACTGAAGGTAAATAAAGTTGTTGCAATGTATATCATTCACATGTACAAAGGATATATAAAGAGAAAGACATGAAAGCTCTAAAATGAACTAAAACAGCTTTTCCATTAATAAAATAAACCTAGCCTATAAAATTTGTTTATGAACCTACCATAATCCTTATCTCTGACACTGGTGTCCAGCCAACCAAAAATTCAATGAAAGATCATATCATTCTGTGTCATTGTCCCTTCATTTTACCTTGCAGCTTGGAAAAGGTTTGTGGCAAAAGACTTTTATACGAATGTTCAGTCTTTCCAAGATATGAATTAATTAATGCGAACTCATTTCAATGTCATCTAAATTATACAATGAACTAAACTAATTTACAACTTTCACACCACATCCACATGTGCTTTTTTTGACTGGAGGTCCAATGGTCTACATTTGACATTAATCTGCACATATTTTTGATGTGTAACTAAGTATTACTTGTTCAAGAAGCAAGCCCACCCATGCTACAAAAAAATATGCTAAGAACACAAAACCTTTACTGGACTATATGTAGACTGAGTACCACTTTGTCGATAGAGTCTAGAGTTTAAATAACCTTCCATGTTATTTGAATATATTGGTACACTGTTGAATAACTGTAGTCCAGTATATCAGTATATTTGTACACTCCATTTACACCAATTGTAGAAATAAACTTTTAAAATTAACAGGATATCTGAATAGCAATTTTCAGTATCCTGGCTTATTTTAAATAAGGCATGGGAGATAATATTCCCCAAATAACTTCATCATGCATCTGTAACTCAATATTTAAATTTTTATTTCATTTTCACATTTTATTTGGCCTAAAGAAGGTAAAAAAGGATTAAAGCTGTAGAAGAAAAACCCTATTCTTCCTGTCATCAATAAGTTATTTTCCTATACAGTGTGGGTGACCACAGGGAAGAAAAAATAATTTAGATTTTGTGACTAACCATGACACAGTGTAAATGGGAAAAAGAAAAAAAATCTCTGAAAGGGCTGCCTGAGTTCAGCAAGATCCTCAAAACCAGCGTCATCTGGCCATATGATACCTTACATTGTTACCTTTCCATGACCAGTGTCAGTTAGAGGAAATACGAGCAAATTACTGTCTGCTGAGGAGTGATTTCGAGCTAGTGTAGTAACAAATGAACCGACATCAGCAGCGAGTGAAAACTACCTCCCATGTTTGATACAGCCCCTGGAACTTAGACAAAGAGTTATGCTAAAGTTTATGCAATATAAAGATGTTAATGCAGTGCAGCACTGAAAAATTTCTGTGCTGTTAGGAGAAATGTCCTTAACAAATCAGTTAAAGGTTTTCTTGTGCTCTGCATACTGTAAAATTTAATAGACATCAAACAAATCGTAGCAGGGGTCAAAGCATGTATGTATAGACATAAATGAATATTTCTGTTACAATTTCCACCTCATTTCTCATACTGTCAGTTAGTATTTCTTAAGTCTGTGGCATGCTTTTGCCCTGTTTACTCTGAAATTTCAGGAAGGAGTTAAATTCAGAAATACTGACACATGTAATCCATTACTTCTGAAGACAGTAAGATTGTTTGCATATTTAGAATGTTTATAATTATGTTAGAAATAAGGAAGTACAAATCTGAGAGCTTTTTCTAAATCTATTGTGTGCAGTATAGCTATTGACAAGAAGAGAAAGTTCTGTATTGATTTTCCAAGTCAAGGTAATAATCTGTGCTCTGCAGGCAGGTCATCATTACCAGCAAAATAAAAAAAAATATTCCTGATTGCCATATTTGGAAAAAATTAAGCAGTTGCCAAGAGACTTCTTTTTCCAGATTAAAAATGTAGTAACTTCAGCATAATTTCTGTGTTTGCAGATAATTTAGGGTAACTATTAAGATTCTGTAACTCAGCAGGGACTTACGTTATGGCTGTTTCATGGAAATTGTTATTAAGAAGCACTCAACAACAATGTTTTATTTGTGCCTGTTACTCTTATGATTATTGCCATTCTCCTCCTAAACTAAGCAGCTACAAACAACTGCTGAAGACCATGTTTTATTCAAGACAGCACAGGATTCAAGATGTTGTGCCACCTGCCCATTTTGTCATCTTCATATCTTGCTCTGAAACCCACTGAAAGAAAGTATGCTGAGGAAAAGAATGACTGACATATTATGTACCCAATTCAGAGTCTTAAGGACCAACAGCTGTACCTTGGACATTAATCTTTCTTTCATCTTAACAGCCATCTAGACATCTTTGCTGCATTACCCTCTAGTAAAAAGCAGAATTTACCATACTCACCCCAGGGCAACTGTATGATGAGAGGCAGTAGCCTTTCACTATCCGATGCTGAAAAGTGTAAAAAACAAAAAAGACAGCTAAAAAGCCCTTTATAGTATTGGCTTTTTTGCATTCAGAACACTGGTTTGGAGTGAAAATTTTTAACTATTTCCTTTTGTCCATTCCTAAATTACTCCATTGCTAGAACTCTTATTTTAAATATAAATGATTAAAACAACAGTACTTGAATGCCATCTGTGTATTAGTTATGTTGTCCAGTTAACTAAATCTCTTTGTTAGGGCAGTCTCACCCTGCCATCGTGATTAAGTATCAGAGCAATAAGCAATAGGTCTTTCTGCAGGGAAACTAATGTAAACACCTAGCTTTGTTTATCAGTGTCCTGAGGGCTTTGAAAGGCTGATTCTCATTATCTAAACTGTAAGACACATATACACGTGAATCAGGCAGAGCAGATGCTTAGAGCTTTGATGCCTTTCACTGAAATGTACAGATCATGGTTTTGTTGAGGCTAAGTCCATAACGTAACTGTCCATAAGACAATTGCTGGATAATATTTCAGAAAGTATCATACCTGATACCGTGCTTTGGTCCACATGCTCTCAGAGGCTTAAGGCTCCTGTAAAAAGTGAAGACTTGACACTGTAAATTCTGGTAAGAGGATTTTCCCTGGTCTGCATCTCTGTCTGAACACCATTTTGTAAGAAGGAGAGGCTGTTATGATTGATTGCTCCCTAGATTCCCTATACTTAAGCCTTAGCTAAAAAATTTATCTGCTTTCTTCTTAGGTTTGGTCCTCCATATTCAGATGCTGTCTCAGTGCTAGATCATTCAACTGTTCTTAACAACTACATTGATAACATTAATAATCTGAAAGTTCAGAAACAATTTTTACTGGCTCATGTCTCTTTCAGATATCTTCTTTCTTTGTAAACTGATGGTGTTATACATTTGTGCTATTCACAGGCAAAAAGTGAAACGAAGTGCTGTTCACTTTCCTGACATATACTAGAGAAGTGGCTTTTAATGCACCATCTCTTGGGATTAATGTAATAAAAAGCCCACTTTTGGGCTAACCTATTTGAATTGGCCCTCTGAGCCTCTAGATAGATTCTTGACATTTGTATCTATAGCCTTTCCATCCTTATCTTCTAAATAAAATGTAAAATGAAACCTGTTTAATTTAGCTGAAGGCAAATTTAATGCTGCAAAATTATGGACTTGAGAATTTAAATTTAAACCCTCTCATCAGATAAGAAGTACAAGGTTTTTAGCAAAATTCTGCCTGTGGGTATAACACGTGATAAATGGAGCTGAGTGTTCCAATCACTTTTTATTTCCTGTGGAGAATAACTCTCCATGATCAATTTTCACTCATTTATCATTGTCTCCCTAATATGAGCATCCTTTGCCTAGATTCTCCATCTTCTCTATGGCACGTGGTTTCAGCATTATTAAAATTTATGGACTATAGAAAACTATTTCAGACTACACCCTTTCTTCAGTTTGCCACGATGATGTGCACAAATATACATTCAAATGAGTTGTAGGAAAAAGTTTCCTAAGATACCAGATTATGTTCCCTACTCAGAAACATTGTCTCCTATTAATTTTTAAGAGAGGTTTCTGCTGAAGGTGTGACTATAATGTAGCATTTGCTTTAATATAATCAAATTTACAATATTAAACCAAAAAGAATTCATTGTGGTAACAAAGCTAAGGGACCAAGGAAGAAAGAGAAGTCAGCAGGTATAGATTTACTAAACTGAAATATCTGTAACATTCGTTATTAATGTTGGAGCAGAAACCCTAAACATGTATTTAAAATGATCATCAATAAAATCATTATAATTCCATAGAAAATATAGGTCTTTACAAGCTTGCTCATCCCTCAGGTGAAGTATGCTAAATTATAAGTATTTCTACATGCTTGAGAGCTAGAGAATGTTTTGCTTACCTTTATGATCAGATAAATTAAAGAAATCAGAGGAATTTGCATCTTCTGTCATCCAAGGGCAGCAAACCATCTAAGGCAGGCTACTTATATGAATCAGGAAATTAGGTATACAACTAAGAAACTTGTTTTGTTACACTTTATTACGACACTGCCCTTCAAAATAAATGCAACCCATCCCACAACAGAATCATCAGCTAATTTTATGAGGCTACACACTATTCTATTATCAAGCCATTAACCAAAAACACTTAGTAAACCTTGAAAAGACATCTTCAGAATAGATTATCTCCTCTTTTGGTACTACAGTAATGCTATTTAAATTTTGTAATCGCTTGTGCATTTGTCTTTTTCTGGACACACTTAAACTTTACATTAACCTGTTTATAAGAGTGTTAATTAATTAAAAAAAAAAAAGTTCTTACTTAAGCTGTATGCAATCAGGTCTAAACAGTCAGTCCCTCTGGACACTTTCCTGGGGACTCTGAGTGTGTATCACCTTACAAAATTTATTTTGCAAAGTCACCGACTTTGTACTAATGTAGTCTCTGTGAACTAATTGGTGGTTTTGTGGCTATCTGTGTTCCTGCCAGAAGTAGAAAAAAATCTGCCAAGAATGTCCATAAGTCGCTCTACAAAGCAAGAACTTGTACCTACATTAACTAATAAAGCACTCATCCACTTGTCTTAGGCCAGGTATAAAGAACTCACCATTTGGCTTCAGATTTTGATATTCAGTCATGGTTTAATGACATGAATTATTAATATACTAAGTCTCAGGATATATCTAACAGGCTCTACTGAAAAATGAAAGCTACATTGCTAGAACGTTACAAAAAAGCACTAACAGAGAATGAGTTTTATGGAAAATCTCTAGTATAAGTAGAAAAGAAGTTTGTTTTATAAACACAATATTATTCTAATTTCTTATTTAAAAAATTGAACACACAGTGTGATACAATGGTACCAATAAATACAGTAACATTCAGCAGAGTATTCTTTGTAGATGGAGATGTTCTTTGTGAGTGTCCTTATGTCACAGCAAGGGAAAGAATGCAAAACAACGAGCTAGACATGAACAACAGGCTGGGCTTTGCTTCAAAACTTAATCTGCTTGGATTAATAGTAGTAATGATTAAGAATGATAATGATAATGATATAGGAACACTTGAAAGCAGACTTTAAATGTAACAAATTCGTTAGATGATCAAGTGTTGACGAACAATTAATAGTTACGCTTTTTATAGCTTTTACAAAAGACTGGATAACTTTCTTCAGACCTGCTCCGTTTACTCCAGTTCTGTGCTACCTTTTCTAATTGTCTTTCCCCATTTTATTCTAAATATTTATCCTTTCTTCTAAAATCTGGTCAATATTTAAGTAGTCTTTTTATCATCAAGTATACTGGATACACAGTCTGATTCAACGTTCAGACAATAAACTCAAATATTTTTCCTTTTATTTAATGTTGACCTATATTAGCTTACTTCATGAAAAGGATACCCTATACAATTTATTTTTCATGAGTAAGAATGAAAAATCTAGCCAAAAATACAATATGTATTTGAGAAAATTTGCTTGTTTTTTTTCTTCATGTATGTGTGTGTGTTTTGGTTTGTTTGTTACTTTTTTATTTCTCCCTCTATTGGACAGTATGGCTGCCCAAACATAAGTTTTTTCCATTGAGTTGCAGCTAATTTTCAGTGACTCAAAAGTAGAAGTATACTCTGTGGTAATGCTTAGTTCTCAGTCTTGTTCTTCTTGATACTTACTACTACAAAAGTTGTTTTATGGCAGATTAAGGGAAGCTTTTTCCTCTTCACATACACTGAAGCTTTAAAGCTTCACTTTTGAAATTGCAGCTGTCTTCTTGATCTTGAACACTTTGGCAGGTGCTTTTATACCTTTTATTAAGTCAACCTTAGGATTACCTTTCCCTTCGAAGTATTGAAACCTTTACAGAGAAAGAAGGCAGCTCACTTTTGAAATTTGCAATGGAAGACAGAAAGCAGGAGTAAAATCTTTAAAAATATCGTCACTGGGAAGCTCAAAGGAAGGCATTATTCCAGTTTTGTAAGAATCAATGATATCAAGCAAATGCTACATTTGTTTAGAAAGATGGATGATGATCAGACAGCAGAAGGTTATGTGAAGATAAAACCCTGTAACTCCTCAAAAGATATTTTTTAAAATGCAAACTTCTACAGCATAACAGCTGATACAAAATTAAATTCTCAGATTTTAAACACATTTATTATCTTCCTAAATAATCATACAATGCATAATTTATAATGCTGTACACACATGAATATACATTATTATTTACAATACATTTCTCATTCTGCAAGTAATTCTGTCATTTTATGTTAATGAAGTTATAAGTCCTTAACTGATGCCATATGTGGTAAATACAAAGAAGGAATGCCAGAAAGAAGGAGATCCAGTTATATAGTATATTTTTTTCCAAAACGCCTAAGTGATTCCAGTGCTTGTATGGTATTGACGTTTGGGTCGTATTCAAAATCACCTTCTATCTTTAGAAGCCAATATTAGGAAGAGAATAGGTGACATCCGTATATAAAGGACAGCTACAACTTTCAAAGTGGAGGAAGGGATATAGGACCATCTTCTTGGAAGTTAAAAGAAGCTAAAATCTAACTCCCTTTGGCCCTTTGAAAGCCTAAAATTGAAGTCATATGAAGTATTGTCAAAATTAATAGACTCAATAAATTATGCATCCAGGACACCCTGTCACCATCACCCTTGATCACCACCTGCATAACACAGACCACAGGAAATTGCTGAATTAGTTCCTTATGTAATTCCAATGGACATGGTTTAATTGGATTATGGCCTCTCCAAAATACATCCAAACAATTTTTTTAACAATTTTTAGTTCATTAAGCATATATGTGACTCGGTGATATTGTATCATTCAATTTTCCAGATCAAGATGTTATGCAATATTCATCATTTGGTTTTCATCCTCAAATTACGTGAATTCCTATTATAAAGATACCAGGTTAGTTTTACAACATTTATTTTATGTAAAATATATGATGTTAATTATGTTTTGCTCCTTCACTAACTTAATTTCTTGCTATCCTTCCCATTTCTCTGTGTGTCATCACAGACAGTGCAGCAGAGATCATTCCCCTCTGCACTTTCAAAATTTTGGCAAAATGCGTGTATTTTTTTTACCTCTCCTAAGCATCTTCACTCTTCCACATTAGATCTACCCAAATGATCTAGAGAGTTCCAAGCATTTTTTTTAATTTTAATTCTGATACATACTGATATATGTATATACTGTTATTTACAGGCATATATACATATATATACACATAGATACACATATCTAATCATGTGGCCTGCTGATTTAGCAAAAGACAGCTTTAGGACTTACTCTTGACATCCTATTTTATTAATTCTAGAACAGAAACTGTTTCTCTGTCACTGGCATCATCATTAATAAAAATACATTACCTGGTTATCTTCCAGGAAAATATGAATAATTCTGCTTTTTCTGCACTATTGGCAATTCTATAACTCTACCATTTATTAATGGTCCACATTCTACTGAGCATACTCTTTCAACCAGATTTTCAGATATCCGTTCTTACAGACCTTAACTCTCCCGGCCACACATTTCAACGGTGGACTTAAAATCCTCCACTTTTTTTTTTTTTACTTTCTAGTACTGAGGGTATAAATATTAATTTTGTTTTTCACATATCTGATTGTTCAGCCCTGGTAAGGCAGCTCAGCCCCATACAGCCACTCACTCAATCCCTTCCAGCAGGATGGGCGAGAAAATCAGCATGGTAAAAGTGAAAACTCATGGACTGAGACAAAGACAGTCCAATAGTTAAAGCAAAAGCCACTTTCACAAGCAAAGCAAACCACGGAATTAATTCACCACTTCCCATCGGCAGGCAGATGTTCCGCCATGCCCAGGAAAGCAGGGCTCCATCATGCATAACAGTTACTTGGGAAGACAAACGCCATCACTCTGAACATCCCCTGCTTCCTTCTTCCCCTAGCATTTATTGCTGAGCACGATGTCATATGGTACAGAACATCTCCTTGGTCAACTGGAGTCAGCAGTCCTAGCTGTGTCCCCTCCCAAATTCTTGTGCACCCCCAGACTAATCCCTGGTGGGGTGGTGTGAGGAGCAGAAAAAGCCTTGATCTGGTGTAAGCACTGCCCAGCAACAACTAGAACTTCCCCGTATTATCAACACTGTTTTCATCACAGATCCAAACCAGCACCATACCAGCTACTATAAATAAAATTAACTCTATCCAATCTAAAACCAGTACAACATATTTTATTGTATAATTTATATTTTTCACTCCAGTTGACTCTTCCAACCTTTCTGGTCACTCGATCTAAGTAGATTACAAACTATTATTTTAATATGCAGATGATATGAATTTTCCTACCTGGTAAAAAGTTCCTTCCATTTATTACTCAACTGACCATTGCATTTAAATAATTACTCATCTTTGTGTTTCTTATGGTCTTGACTAATAGTTCTTGGCATCTTGATTTTGTTCTGGGCATTTCCATTATTATTCAATGGTTTTCACCATTCGTAACTGTCACAGATTTATTACACAGTATGAATCATATGTCTTCTATATCTTGCTTCATTTTCTGTTCAGTCAGATATAAATTCGTGTTGGGTGCCAATGGACTTCAGATAACTGTTCTCTTACACAAAAATGAAAATCCTTTATCAGTTTTATTCTTTTATTGAAGCATAAGTCTTCCACTGTTTTTGAAGAAAATTATTTTGAGATGTCAATTTTTCCCCGAAACAACAAATGTAATAGTATAATACTGAATATCTTTGCTTTCAACATAATCCACCATGAGAGTGAAATCAATGCCACCACTCTATGTGCCCAGTGCACTAAGGAATAGATATGGTAGACCTTAAATGTAAAAAAAAAAAAAATAAATAAAAACTACCCCCCCAAAAAAAAATTGAAAAACAACCCCAGCCTACATAAAAATTGATTTTGTTTACTTTTAAACCTTTTTAGATCCACTCTAATACCTTGTAAAATACAATATAAAATGGAAATTTCTGACATGGTACACAAATGAAATAACCAACACTTTTTAGTCACACTCTTCCATTTGTATCCAGAAGTGCTTATAAGGTGAAAGTCTGAGCAGGAAAGCGCAAGTAAGAAAAATGGTCAACAACCAAAAGAACACATGAGTGAAAGAAACATAGAGAAACTGAGATTGGATTCAGACCATGGTCAAAGACTTATTCACATCTGGACCTGAGCTGCCAGCTTCTCAAAAAATCTTAAAGAAAAAGCTGGTCCTGAACAGCCCTCAGCTTTCAGAGTCCAAAGGACCCAGAAAATTTGTTAACAGTTCTCTTATATTCCCCAGTTCTGAACTTTTAAGGACTATAATATCCTTCTCACTAGTGTTAATTCTTAAATTCAAAATGAATTTGAAGTGTGTGATCCATACACACAACTTTAAATCAGGCAATGCAGATTTCTATTTGTTTCCAACCTTCTTAGGATTTATATTGCAATCCATTCCAGAGCAATGAGGAATTCAAGATATAAAATAGAAGGCTGCAATAGAAGCAGCCATTCTGAACCAGCATATCATTATGGCAAGAATGAAGGTGGTTGAGAGATTTCTGTCTTTTTTTTTTTTTAAGAGCTCGATATTTTTAATGAAATTTCAATTTTTGAACGAAAAAGTGAAACAAATTGAATTTCAGGGTAAACATTCAGTCTCTCAGTGTTGGTGATACTTCCCATTTTTCGTACAGTTGCACATCAGCTGACCCTAAGTACTGCAAAATTTTGTAGGAATGACAGTTGTCTTTTATCCCTGCATTTTATTCTATATGCTTGGTGGACTGTACATCCCAAGAAGTATCAAAATATCCTCCTGGTTAGATTGCCATAATGTGCTACTGAAGTATTACATTTGGAAATAAAGACATATGATGAAGTGGAAATATTTTCCAAAGCATTGGGACTGTCTCAATCAGTTCTGCTTTCTGAAATCTGGAAGAGAAATACTTCAGCAATTACAGTGATGTTAAAAAATGCACACAAAAAAGCTGTACAGAATTATTTGCTCCACTCACTATAAAATACACCCCAAATAAAGATGGGATTCACAGAGATTCCTGTCTGAATCATCATAAATATTTTCTGCATCTAAATTAGCCTGCAGGCATATATGTCTTTACCTGTTTGTTCTTTGTTCTGAACATTGCAAAAGAGTGTTTTAAACATCATACTGATGATAATAATAGTCGTGGTTCTCAAAGATTCCTTAAATAACTGTGTGCATACACTATATATATTAGTTATATATATTAGTTAAGGAAACGTCAAGATTCCTTATCTCGTATATCAGTTTTCATAAGAAAATTCAAAAGGTGCATTTCCTTCAGAAAAAAACAACCGTGTAATGTCAAATTATATTTTCCTGCTTCCCAGATTTTCAGTTGCAGAGCTGTTTAAAAATGTTGAAAAAATACTATTATTCTTGGGAGAGTAATCACACTACTGAACTTCCCATGAAGTGAAATGAATAGGAGTGTATTTAGTGATTACCTACTCTTGAAGAGGCCTAAGTCATCTTGTACAGCACTGCACAAGCATAGTTTTACAAGTGGATGAAAAACTAAAGCTAGACATTGATTAAACATGATTTCACCAAAGCTAGGAAACAGAGCATGACGTGTTGGGTTTTGTTTTTGCAAAGATGAAACCTGCTTAGGTAACTAATGGATTCCTTGTTGCTTGAACTCTTAAATTCAGGCCAGTGCATTTGTCTCAAATATCTTATTGCTGCAGCAAAATCTTAAAATTAGCTAGTAAAATTACGAGTGCTGTAGGAGGCAAGGGTAGATGATCTTTTCCATGTCAATATCTCCATCCAGAGCTAAAGGCATATAAACAGCCTGGCCAAGTCAGTACAAAAATAACAGGAGAGGAGCAGGTGTTATATTGACCTCTTAATGGAAAACACTAACATACAAATACATAAAAATAATAGATGTATTTCCTTCTCAGAGATTAAATGAATATTTCAGTCTTAAAAGGAAATATTAATATTCAGAAATGTTTCCTGGTGTATTAGTGTGGCTGTACATCCCAAATTCTTCATCCTCCTTTTCTCCTTTATTGGTATCTATCGCTGCTCAGACTCTGTTTCTTTTCTTGTACAAACTTCCTTTCCAGGACCAGAGCAGTGATGCAGCACAAAAGATGTTACCTGGGAGCCCCTTCATCAATTGATATTAATAACATTTCCACTGCATCTTTACTTTTCTCCCACAGGTTTTCCTCTAAATCATGTTGGCTTTATTCATTTTATTTCATTTATTCTTAATATTATTTTACACCAATGTTTGGATTTTTCTTTCTTCTCAGAAGCCCTAGAGGAAAAAGAATGAAATAGCTTAATTTTATTGTAATTTTTGCACAGTAAAAAAAAAAAAGAAATGTTTGCTTAGCTACATTAGAGATCAGAAGTCTTTTCTCAAATGTCTAGCAACTATAATATATTTAAATAGCTTGAGAAAGTTTGATTAATCTACAATTTAATTCTTTGGCAACAAAAATCTTTATTGGAAAATTTTTATGTTATGACACGTAGTTGCAATGAAAGAACGAAGAAATGAATTGGTGAAGGTGAGCTGCTTACAAAAAGCAAACAAATTTGGCCAAAATTTTCACCAATCCTTAATGCTTCTCAGAATCAAACGTAGGCTTGGGTACTTGTTATCTCCCAGTATGACAGTAGACCCAGGGCAGGCATCCTGCAGGTGCTTCACTTCCCTTTCGTTGATCTGCAATTAGGTTCAAAGTATGTTGCAAATATTCATACTCACATAGTCTTATTTCTTTCCTACTTGATAAAACCCTACTTAACAGCCCTTTCCCTTTCTTTCCATGAACATCTAAAGGTCTTTTTGTTGTTTTTTGCTCTGTTAAACTCTTTTTTAGTTACATTTAATAATGAACTTAAACTTCTGGTATACTTTGGCACACAGCACAGAATGTCTTGGGCATCTTTTCATCTTCCTGACAACTGTAACAGCCAATAAAATCAAAAAGAAAAGAGCAATGGAGAAGCTAGCTTGCTTGACATAAATCCAAATAAGAAAACAGACCAGAAAAACTCGAGGAAAAATGTAGGCATTCTCTTTTCAGGGAGGTTGGATATTTGAAGAAACAGCAGTTTCAGATTTGCTTCAGAATGAAAAGAAGATTTCAAACTCACACCCTACAATATTATGTAAAAACATGTTGAGCCAGCCTACTAGCAAAGACATGGCCTGTGCACACTGTTCCCATAACATTTTGTACGTTCTTGCCATATATGACACGGCAACAATCAAAGTCCTGCAAGGTCTAACCTTGCTGTAGCCACTGGATCTAAGCCTGGATCTCCACCTCCATCCACCTCCCCCTTCCACCCCGGGAGCCTGGCATCTGCCCTCTGTATTCCTCCAGCACCCCCCATGCACCCCAAGCCAGATTGAGCAGAAAGATCCTGAGAAGCCTGCTCGACGTTCAAAGCCTGCAAGGCAGTGCACCCTGATTGCATGTAAGCCACCACAGATACTGTCAGCCAAGCTCTGCCACAGGGATCTCACATACCTGGTGTCCAGACAGTGACAAATCCATTGTGATCACAGGCTGTCTATATGTACGGGTTTCTTCTATTACCTCTGCTACGAATTAACTGCTACTTGCTTCATGACTCACCTTTGCAGACACAAGATGTTAGCAGTAAAAGCCACACATTTCTATGGCCAATACCATTTTCCTAGATTTGTTTTACACGAGCAAAAAGCAAAATAAAACAAACCACTTCAATTACACAGGCTCTGCATTATTTCCAGTGGGAATATGAAAAGAACCTGTAGAATGGCCCTTATTCTCCTTTCTCTCTTTTTCCCTATAGAGGCTTCCTTTTATGACTCCCAAAGCTGTCAGCTTCTTAGGAAATAATCTGGCTTGACAGTTCTGGGGTTAAGAAGAATATCTTGTTGTCTTACGTCCCAGCAGACACGCACCGAGCAATTTATCACAGTCCAAACATCAGGGCTGTAGTATCTCATATTAAATGAAAGGGCCTTATCTAAAAGTATGATCCCATGTATGGCTAGTGAATTTGGTTTGAAATACCATGTATTTACTCAGATCTCTCTTTCAGTGGTAGTCCTCCATCTGACACCACCTCGGATCTCTTTGCTAAACATTACTATACAAATGCCACTTTATGCTAATTAAAATGAAAATTTCAGCTATTGTTTATTTATTAATTCAATCAAGAAGCTTGTAAATAAGACAGAGCCAGGGCAGGGGGATGGAGGGGAGGTAAAAAAATCTTGCATTAGACTTAAAAATTATAGCTGTAAACTGTTAACTTTGGGCTGTGAATATTAATGGTTTGTAAAAGAGCTAGTTATTTCCTCTGAGATTATACCATTTATTATAGACCAATTATAAACAAACAGTAATTCTGATACAATTATATGTGTAGTAAATGCACCAAAATATAACATTATTCTGTGGATCACAAAATAAATCAAAAGACCATAGCCTGTGGAAAGGATTATCCAAAATTTCACTGGCTTTGGTAGTATCATAGTATCATTGTAGTGACTTGGCTGCTGTTACCAGGACATGTAAAGTAGTTAATGATGCATTGTCTTTATTGTGTGCAGATCCTAAGGGATTTTCTCCATCTCTTGATCTTCATTTCCACCACCCTATCGTGTTATACACATAGACATGACATGTATGTGTGTATATACACACATTCCTGATCTGCAAAATTCATCTATACAGATCTTACATATAAAGTTTAGTGCAGATTCTTCCTTCCCATTTGCACCTGGCTAGAGCAGCATTTCATGTGTTTCTTCTCTGCTGCACCATGCTCCGCTTTTAAGACAAAAATCGGGAGGGAATTGTGAGGAAAGCAGAGAGCTGACAGCAGAAGATTGTTCAGCTTTGGCAGTTGTCCACTCTAACAGCAGGCTCAGCAAAAAACATGGCTACCCGGCAGAGCAAACAAATTCTTTTTTCATCATGTACTTCAAGGAGATTACTAACAGTCAGATTACCTGCAGCAAAGATGCTCATGAACTATTTTAGTGAAAAAGAGGACAATGAAAACTATCTTGAAGCCTGAGCATGAAACTTCATGGTATGGAAAATAAGGTCATTGGCAGGAGAGAAGTTTTCAAGGCCTTGAAAGACCAACCTAACTTTAAGGAACATTCAAAAATGACAAAGAAATTCATAGTGAAAGTAAACATAGAAATCTGAATCTCTTTAGCTTCCTACCAGCCAGGACTACTCAATATCACAGTCACATTGGTACAACGTTCCTCTACACCTAGTCTAATGAAAAATACAGGTCACGTCCACATAATAAACAAGAGAAAACTAATGAAAAAACTCTTCCGTATCCCAGCAAGGCATGAAACATTATCCACCCATGTGCTTAAGAAGCAACCCACCTGTATACCTAGAAAGTACACTGGCTTCTTACCCATTTTTGAGGAACTTCTCCCCGAAAATAAAGCTGAATTTATTCTTCTTCCTCTTTTCTGGATTGTAATTCTATTTAAATTTAGCAGGTTAGCTGTGAGCTCCTTTACTGATTTATAGCTCCTAAACTAGCTTCTTCTGGAATGCCAGTAATTAAGATGGGTGGGTCTTATTTATGACGTCCTTAATTACAGAAGGGGATATCAGAGATCGTTTTCCTTACACATATAAATAAAGAAGCAGTACAATGATAGTCCCACAGAAGGATTTGATTGTGGCTTTCAGATAACTGCCTTCACCAAATGAAGCTGCATCGTTAAGTCTAAAGAAGGATTTTTTCAAGAAGAACCAGATCATGTAGTAATTTTTTATTAGTATACGTGTACCTAGGTATGGGAATTCAGCTCACAACTTTTCTGCATGATTACCTGTAGCCAGAACACCATACTTACAAGGACTCATCATTCACCTGAGCTGGCTGTCACTATGGTTTCTTTTATCCTTGTGGATCTTCTTTCATCTGAGTGTCTCAGTCTGCTACAGTTTCGTGTAGAGCCTATTGAAAACTGAAAATTGCAGTTTTTAGTGTGAGCCAGGAAATCTTCATATATGTTTCCTTTAGGTGCTGCTGGTCTCTAAAGTGTTAATACATTTGACTCGTAGTAAAGAAGTAATTAATCAGAATGCTTTTACCAAATTGTTTTGTATTCTATGGGCATTTTATGGAAAAAGATATCCTATATTCAAGTATATTTTATCACAGGGTGCCTTCAAGACAAACCCTCCAGACTAGAGCAGTATTCTATTGCTGATGTTCTCATCTGGAAGATAAGATTAAGGAAATTTCTATGAGGAAAGACTGAACAGTGACAGGATCAATAAAGTGACTTAATGTTGAGAATACTGAAAGACAGACAAATCAGTCATATCTTGCATGAAGCTAGAGAGAACAAAGAGACCACAGCAATAACAGTGAGAGACAGGAAAGGAGTCTCCTATCTTGCCGTCAGGGCTGTGTGGGACAAAACTCTTCTTATGCCTGCTTTTACTCTATAGGTCTATAGCTTAACTCTAACTGAAATCTTCAAATGATGGGACCACCATGACCATCTTTTTATTCAATGTCCAAACTTCTTTAAAGTTTGACATTTTAGCACTGTTTTTACTTGCTCTATTTGTGTTAATTATCTTAACACCCTTCTCCTTCTGTGACTTTAACTGAGAACACTGTCCTAAGGCCTGAATATTAGATACAGGTAGCCTCCAGAGTGTAACAGGCACAAATCATTCTAGCTGTAGTTATCCCCTACATACACTGAAATGAACATGATTCATTATTCAGCTCTACAGCATAAGATTTCATTGAAGCCATGAAGATAAATTCTGCCCATGCAGAGTAGTTGCAATATGCGAATTAAAATCATTGGCAGGGGTTTTCTATATTAAAAATGAAGTGTTAAATATATTTCTAACAACAGGCTAAATGTAGAACAGGAAGCAGAAAGCAAGGATCTGAAAATGACAGTGTGTAAGAGAAACAGAGCTGCCAACAAAAGTAAACAGAAGAGTACAGAGAGATTCAAATAACAAGGTTAGTAGCCAAGTTCTTGTTTAAATGACTGTGTTGGCCTACAATGAAAATAAAGGTGATTAAAGCATTCCTAGCTCCAACTTCACGCGTCATACTCCCTTGGGAATACAGATCAGAGCTTCAACAGCACTCTTCAGCTGCTTTCAGGTAGACAAAATGGTTAATTGCGTACCAAATCATTTATCAGAATTAAAGAAATACTGAGCGTGTGGGGGGGAGAAGAAAAAAAATCCAGTGTAATTTCTTTGTTTTGTCCAAAACTGGTATCAAAATATTTTTATAGACAACAGAATTTGCTACAGTGAAAAACATTTGTGTTTTAACAAATATCAACTGAAACAATGTTTAACGAACTGGCAGAAGAGACGGAGAGTAACAAGTGGAAATATTTCCAATAGACATGATTTTACATGTCTTTTGATTTTCAATAAGTGCAAGCAGAAGGAAGACAAATAGCTATTTTAAGTTACATATTCAGAGACCATACTGTTCACATGAATGTACTTGAATTCAGGTGTTGGCAATGCTGATTTTTTAACTGTTAACGCCTAAGTTCAGAATCTACTATTACTATTCAGATCTTCTGAAAATCAGGCCCTGCATCCATGTCTGTGTCTGAGCAGATTCCTACTTCCACCACTGAAACAGATTTTTGAAGGGAGTTGGAAATCTCACAAAAGGATTATCTCTATCTCTGTATATTCTTATACAATGAGGTGCTTGAAAAACTATATCCCACACCATAAGAGAAAAGAAAAACGTGAACTAAGAGACAGGATGCTAGCCTGGATTTAGATCTTTGACCATTTGCTTTGCTGTGCTGGAAGCTTCCTGTGTGTGGAGCTCAAGTCTGTGGTGATGAATGGAAACGTATCAATATCTTAGATAAACAGAGTGCTAGCAGAGGTTTTCATCCGAACCTCCACCCCCAAATGTTCTTGATAAAAGTCTTCTAGGTGTCTTGTTTTTTTGAAATTTCCTTGAGGATTTTTGTCTTATTTTAAAACAACAGGCAAGCAGAATGGCTATGTTGTGTCCTCTGTCCCGAGATGCAAAATTTATTTTTTTCCAGAGGCAGTGAAGTAGAATCTCATCTATAATTTCTGTTCAAGATTAGGGCCATTCAGACAGAATTTTATTTCAACATAGTTTAGAAAAGAAAAATACCTCATTTGACCTAGCAATTGTTTGAAGGATACAAAGCGATTTGTAACATTGATGCTAGAAATTCTGGAAGAAATTCTGGTATTCTTACTTGGGAAGTAAGTCTGATCCTGTATACCTTTCTCAGGATAGAATCCCAGGGACTTCAGTAGATTGGCATGGCTTGATACTCCACACTACAAATATCACACATGCATAATTTTACTTATGTCATTTCCTCAAAGGGCAATTTGATCGCGAAGGTGAGACAGGAGAATAATGAGCATACACAAGATATTCTGAGTATTCAAGCCATTTTTACAGTCATCTACTCAAAACAATAGACATTTAAATCAATGGGACACTATTGACAAACTGAGGAAAATTATCCAGTCCATCAGAAAATGGAAATATACAGCAAGATGTTTCTTATGCAGTACATACATTAGCCGATATCAGTATAGAAATCTTAACTTCAGTATCCACAAACAATAAGCTCCTAGCATTTAACTGAAAAACATTTATGTTGTGGAAATGCAAGGGAGCTCATATTCTGTATTTTAATGGTTTTTTAAACAGAAAATTTGAGGCTAAAAGTCCAATACGTGAATTAAGTAAAATATATTTTTGTGTTTAGAAGTTTCTGTAGCTGATATTGGAGTTTTTTAGTTCATTTGTTATTTAATGAGAAGCAACTCTGAGTCAGTTGTATATCTGAGTATTGAACTAGGTTTTCATTTGTATAAAGGTCAACAATCTTTTAATGGCTACCAGTAGATCAAAAAGAGCTTGAGGTGAAACCTCAGTACACGATATTTAGAACTAATAACTACAAAGCTTAATCTTCTTCTCCACTTAAATCACAATCACTGATCTTTATGTTCCAATTTTCAGCCTTAGGCATTTAAAAAAAACCAAGAAAACAAGATTACTTTTATAGAAATAGCGCTTCTGGAATTGATCTGGGGAAGCGGCAAGAAACTAAGCTGTGACAGGATATTAAGAAATTCTGCAAGCTTATAATGGATTCAATAACTTTAATGACCAGTGGCCTCTTTATAAGAGATATGGTAAACTAAAAACAGTTCTTTCTAAGACCAAGGTCAAAAGGAACTGATTTTTGCCCTGAGGACCTTGAATAATTACTAAGCAAATATTCTGTTCCATATATTAATCCCTGCCTACTGGCTTCTTAGAATTTACAAACTATTTTATACTGTTTACAACTTGCACACTAGCAATGTGAGCTGGATTATAATCTTCCTAAAAATATGAGCTAACTGAAAAACGGCAAAACTAAGGAGCATGTGCCTTAGAGTAACTTAAAATAACTGTGACATGTTCTGCATCAGGTCCTTCAATTTGTGCCTTCTACAAAGCATTTCTGGATCCATTAATATCATGGCTGATTAAATTGCTGGATTTGTGGGAGTGAATTTAAGGTCTCAAAAACTAAGCTGCATACACACCACATTTATAGTTACATATGTGGTTGAGTACCGACACAGGCAAACCACAGACCTCATTTCTATACTATATATACTATATTGTATCTCTGCAGTATATCTATTCCTTTTTGATCTCCTGACTGTAGTTACTTCTATGCCATTTGAATTTGGGCTTTGTTAAGAACATTTTGGACCTGACCAGACTACTAAAAAAAGGTAGAAACAAATAGAATGTACTTTGTGCTACTGTTTCGTTTAAACAGATATATTACCTCCTCTTACGGGCTTATTATGAGTTTATATTTATGTGTTTTAGCTTATTACATATATATACCACAAAAGATGTATATAAATGGCAGTGACAAAGGGATTTCCAGTGACACAATAACATCTCTAATTGCCTCTGACAAAATCTTTAATTTTAAAATACTTTGTGACTGTCAAGATAACCTTAAAGGTCTGAACCTTTCTCCATCAGTGTTTTCTGAAAAATAGTCTCCATAGAGGAAGGAAGGAAGGACACCTTCAAAATCCCTGTTTCTAATTTGATTTTCAATTCTCATAAAAAGGTTTCTTTTCATTATTCATTTCTGTAGGCTCCTGAGACTGCTTTTCAAATTTCCAGAGAAGCAGTGCTGGAATTCAAAAAAGACTATACAGCATCTAAAAATAATAGAAATCATTCAGTTTTACAATAATTGCAGTAACTAAATAATCATCTTTGCCAACCTCAATTTGAATGAGATTACTTATGTATGAGGTTTTTTCTCCCCCTTGGTCCTATCAAAATAAGCCCCATGTTTCTTTAAATGGAGCTTGCTGATAATACATACCTGTCATACCATTCCCTTCATGTACTTGGGGAAATAAAAATTCATAGCAATTGATTGCCCTGTGTAGCTATGGATCCAGATATCCTTTCAAATATTCATAAAGATCTTAAAGGGGTCCCTGTGGACCCCATTTGTCTGCTGTATGTTTATATATCCCTCCAGTCTTCAGGAAAATTGTCAAACAAAAGTCACTTTTGCAGCTAGATGTTGTTGACTCTTTCTACCTTGTAGGTTTTTGTATTCTCATGCTGTGTATTGTCAGTTAAAAATGGAACAAGGTGAAGAAAGGAATACTGTATACCAAGTCTTAAAAGTTCTTCATTAAAACTGGGGGCTTGAAAGGTGTTGCTGATCACAGAATATAAAAGGACAAAAGTGTTAAAATTGAAGTCAAGTGGAGCAAAATCTGACATAAAAACAAAGGACAAAAATGTCACATTTGGACTCAGAGTCAGACACTAAATTCAGAGCTACATGCCTGCTGAGCATTCAGAACCTCTCACTGAGATCAATGTAAAGATTGAATACAAATATAAAGCAAATTTTTATAGTTTAATTCTCTTTTAGAAAATATATCCACTGTATTAAGTGTGTGAAACATATCTTATTCAAATGGCAATTTAAAGGGATCATCCTTTCTCCCTCTCTCGCTAGTAAGTTATCCATTTGCAGAATCCTAAGAAAGCTGGGAACAAACTTTAAGCCCTTCTGCAAATGTTTTGTCTTATCTATTCTATTCAAAAAGTCATGGAGCAGAAGGTGCTTATCCAGCCTCACAAAAAAATCCATACCAATTTAGAGGATAACATTCTGTCCACATCACAATTCTGGAGTTAGTAGCCAGTTTCCATTTCCATTTTTCATACTTATTCAGCTTTTCAACTTCTATTCTGTTTCTTTCTTTAAGAGAATATTCCAAAACTTGCCCATGCTGTCCCACACACCCAGCAACTCCCAGCTATCTGGCCCCGGGGCAGGTCTCTGCACAATGATCTTAACTACTTGCTTAACACTAAACAAGACCCAAAACGCATTCAGGAGGCAGAACAATAGGAGAGTGCTGTCCTGAGCATCCCACGGGTACTCGAAATCCACAAAAGCAGTTAGGACCAGCCTGAGGGAAAGAGGGGGGGCGAAAGAGTGGGGGAAGGTATCCCCTTTCGTCCCTTTGGCAGCAGAGTGCAGGCCACAGTTTGCTTTCACCTGGAGGGGCATCCAGTACACCTGGAATCGACTGCCCCAGGGTTGGAAACACAGTCCCACCATTTGCCATGGACTAATCCAGACTGCACTGGAAAAGGGTGAAGCCCCAGAACATCTGCAGTACATCAATGACATCATTGTATGGGGTGACAACACGGAGGATGTTTTTGAGAAAGGGGAGAAAATAGTTCAGATCCTTCTGAAAGCTGATTTTGCCATTAAGCGAAGTAAAGTCAAGGGACCTGTGCAAGAGATCCAGTTTTGGGGGATAAAATGGCAGGATGGGCGCCGTGAAATCCCAGTGGATGTCATCAACAAAATAGCAGCTATGTCTCCACCAACCAGCAAAAAGGAAGCACAGGCCTTAGGTATTGTGGGTTTTTGGAGGACGCGCATCCCAAATTACAGCCAGATTGTAAGTCTTCTGTACCATGTGACGCGGAAGAAGAATGATTTTGAATGGGGCCCTGAGCAACGACAGGCATTTGAACTAATTAAACGGGAGATAGTTCATGTCATAGCCCTCGGTCAAGTCCGGTCAGGGCAAGATGTTAAAAACGTGCTCTACACCGCAGCCAGGGAGAATGGCCCAACCTGGAGTCTCTGGCAGAAAGCACCAGGGGAGACTCGAGGTCGACCCC
>Ga0065711_1029770_pt1 | contig 34860 bp, 16 predicted proteins | sample Hoacrofraction12_FD_59098 | JGI IMG/M metagenome (GOLD analysis project Ga0065711, IMG submission 59098) | Hoatzin crop microbial communities from Cojedes, Venezuela - Epithelial fraction 12 v2 (version 2) | ecosystem: Host-associated > Birds > Digestive system > Esophagus > Crop | place... | reverse complement strand
GCTCATGTCCAGCCTTTCGTCTATCAGTACCCCCAAGTCCCTCTCAGCAGGGCTGCTCTTGATCCTTTCATCCCCCAGCCTGTATTGATACCGGGGATTACCCCGACCCAGGTGTAGGACCTTGCACTTGGCCTTGTTGAACCTCATACAGACTCTCACACTGGAAAGATCTAATTATGTGAATAAAATAGGACAGAACTGGAGCACGTCACACAGAACTGGCATCGCTCAATGGTTTAGACCATCAATTTTGCATCTCATTTTATCCAAACGAACAAAAACCTGTTCCGGAAAGCCAAACAGGACCATTCACTCAGTTGCTACAACAAACAAGTTCAATAAAACATTTCTGCTATCTTTCTTTCTGTTGAGAAAAGTAGCCAAAACGCTTTTGTAGCTATGTGTAAGCATGTCAAATACTGCATGGAGAGGTGGTATCATTCATCAGAATAACTAACATAGCTGGAAAAAAACCCCTACAAGACATGCAGGCTTTTATGCCTGAAAATGTCTTTCTCTTTGAAAGGTATTACTTCTACCTAAAAATATTGCCTTGCTTTGTATTTGATGGCAGTGAGTTACTGGATTCTGGTTCTCAACTGACCTGTTAGATACAAAGTATGTTAATTATTGCATTGTGTGGTATCCAAACAGAGAGGTTTTACAAAGCAATGACTAAAAAGAAGAATTAACTAATTTTACAAGCTCAGTCTGGAAAGCTGTTCAGGGCATGTCCAAATGCCATTTCGTGAAGTGATTTCTTCACAATATGCAGCTAGTACATCCAAATAGATGGTAACCTATTAAGGGGGCAACACACACGAATTCCATAGCTTTTGCTTTGTACATCTGAGCGATTATCTGCTGAGATTATCCCGCTGATTATCTGCTGTCTTCTGACAGCATAGGCCAGGAAACGAGGACAACAGCCTCTGTGAGCATGTTCTGCAACTTCACACTAAACAATCTAGCTGATGGCATAACTTCTTAGCCTCAACTCCGGATCAACTGGGAAAATACCTGAGGCACAGAGGATCAATGTCCTGTAAATTTTGCTCAGCTTAGGCTTTTATACATTACATATTTATAGGCTATTTTTCTGTTTGAAAAACTGACTGAGAGCTCAAATCAGCAGCATGACGTATGTCCCGCAAGAGTGTGAAAAATTAAGATTGTGTCCACTGCAAAATGATCATTTTTTAATAAGTACATTTAGTGGAGATTCGTATCTAGTTTTCTCAATAGACAATAAGTCACACCAATTTGCAAGTATACACCTGCATTTCAGCTTCTCAGGGACAGAGCAAAGGGTAACAGTTCAGAGGATAGTACTGTGTTAGAACAGGAAGGACACAGAATTTCACTTCTGAAGAGTTGTTTTCTGCAACAAAGATAGATTTCTGTTAGGCAAAACCATCCTTAAAAACCCACAGGGGAAATACAGAGCTATAGAGAATTTCAGTTTCAATACTTACTCTGTAGCCAATAGTGAGGCAGCCCTCTCAGCAGTGCTCTGTTCACTGAGATGATTTTATAAGTTAGTCTCCATTTTCTCTTACTTCTCCTCTCATAAGCAGCTTCCATGTAAGCATTCTATTAACGTTCTTCATCATTACCTCCTACATGATTTCTTTCATACTTTCAAGCTATACTATTATGCTGTATTTCTTTTTTCTTCAGGCAATCTTTGTTTTAATAAGGTTTAAAATAGGAGCTGTTTTAAAACATGCTTGAAGTTTATTGTCATATATTCAGACGACAAGTGTTAACAGCAGCTTCTGATAAGTAATTGCTCCAACAGCAAATACTACCTACTATTGGATACATAAGTCAAGAGTTCCCACTGAGTAGGAGAAATGGATATTTTAAAACTTTTGTTTCTATAGTCCCCTAAAACATTTGTGAGGACATCCTGACATGTTCTGACACTACACTTCTGAATAATATTTTGTCAGTGCTTCATTTTACATAACCACGAAAGAGCATAGCACTTCCATTTTAAGAAAAGAAAAAAAAAAGTTGAGAAATACTATTTTACATTATACATACCATTTCCATTCGCGTGCACTGAGTAATCATTATTCATTAGCAGTGTTGTAGAGTTAGTGGAGTTACTGTTTGATTGTAAGGAATTGGAAGAACTGGATACACCTTGATTTACAGTCTGCTTCTTCAAACCATTAGTAGCAGTTCTACTCCAGTCTACAATACATGTGTTACAGAAAATAGCACAACTCATACAAGCAAAATATTAAAACATATTTAATAATGCAACTGAATTAAAATTAAAACTAGGCTTTAGCCGCTCTCCTCACAGTATTCTAGACAGAATTATATCCTCCTAAAAATTTCATGATTCTTGACATTTAAAGTTATTTAAATATAATTCCTATTTCTCTTGGCCCTTTTTTAATACTAGTAGCTGTGGCGGTGCAGCCTTGTCCCACCCCCTCCCCCCTCAGGCCACGCGGTGATTTCAGATTCAGCCAACATTGTGTTCTTGCCTTGATTACAAGAGCAGTGAGTGGGGAGGACCCGGCACTTTTCTTGTCTTTGTTCCAAGAGCAGTGAGTTGGGATGATGAGGCACTCCCTAACCATGCCTGGAACTCCTGCTGCCTGGTTCACAGCCCTATGTGGCAGATGCCAGAGCTGTACATTCTGGAAAATACTGGAATTGTACGTTTGCTGCTAAAGATACCGGAATCACCTAACACAGATTGTGGCCAGGATGGAAATTTATTGATGACCAAGTCAATCATCTCATGACCCTACAAACAGCGGACCTAAGATCGGCGCTCTGAGCTCTCCTGGACTGCAATGGGCTGCAGCCACCGTGTCCCTCTCAGTGGGACGCCTCTCAGAGCTCACGAACTCTCAAGTTCGCGAAGTTCAGAGGACCACCATCAAAGACCGATGATGGGACCTGGGCTGAAACCCTTCACTCCTTGAGGCTCAACCCTCGCCCACCAAGAAATGCCGAGACATTTGATGTGAGTATTTCACTGAACTCAAGGGGAATTTTTAACAGGTATACCTTTACACATTTATATATCTTTGTGTCTGTGTGCGTGCATGTGTGAATTGATTTAGGTACCTGATAGCAAGCATAGTATAAATATTGCCATCTCAAATATGTAATTAAGTCACTGTTGTGATTAAAGTAAATTTGATTGAATCACTTTGTAAATGTTAAATTAATCAACGATTAAGTGCTGCTAAAAATCTTGTGATCCACCTTAAAACTATGAATGAACCTTAGATTGTTGGTACCTGCATATATATAGCATATGCTAACTAATTTTTAACTCGATTTTCCATGTATGCCTTATTCATACAGTGAGTAATAGAGCGAACCTTGCCATCAAACTTTGTTAAGTCACACTTTTACAAATTCCTATTAAGATCACTTTTGCTAATACCTTTGACAGTGATTCTTTAAGCGGCCTGAACAGTGCACTTGTGACAGTAGCCAACTGTCATAGTTTTCTGACTATAGACCAGATCAGAAAAATAACTAAAGTACAGTTGATCCTCTAAGTTAAAGTGTATAAAAAGTATATAGCTTTATGAGAGGTCAACTGCTGAATAAGAAAATAACATAAAATCATTTAGCTTTTTTGTTTGTTTGTTTAAACTATGCTTCACCTTGTTTTGTGGAATTTACTGGTAAAACTACAGTTGACTCAGAAGCTGGAACAAATCTTGCAGATTCTAACTACGATCAAAACTCTTCTGCAAAGACATGCCTTTATACTGCAGTGGAAGACATGAACTGCAGTTAGCAGCTTAATGCAGCAGCATGTAAGCATCTAAAAACGGCATCAACTACCAACTTTAAAGACTATAATTTTGGAGGTTTATTATATCTTGGATAATAAATTAGACCTGCAACTGCAGTAACATGATTTATTATTTTTTAAAAAAAGAAGTATTACAAAATAGTAGGAACTTAACACCAAGTTTAAGTATTCAGAAGTAAAAGAAAAAAAAAATTCATATTTACCAGAGTTTTCAGCCAGCCTGAATTTCCCACAACAGAGGTATCTTCTCCACTGTTTACGGACATTCTCCTTTGTTACACAATAGAAGATAAAAATGAAGAACCCTGAAAAGCAGTAACGTTAGAGAATGTTTCAAAATTGACTTTTGCTACTTCTTAACAAACAATGTTTTGGTTTTCTTTCATTTCTTTTAAATTTCTAATCAAAAGTAATGACACCTTTCTTTGGTGAAAAAGTTTACAACTCTGAACACTGAAGAGTATTTTTACCTTACATAGATGAGAGGAATCATACAAAGAAATGCTAGAACAACAAACACAACCAAATCCACAAAGTACATAAAGTTTCCTTCTATCAAATAAGAAGACAAAAATTCCGTGGATCTTGAAATTTACTTAAGACTTTCGGAAAAGAATTCAAAGCAATGTCAAACAGAGGGTACTATACAACACTGTCAGGCTTTGCAGCTGTTAGCACATGGTATGACACTGTCCCATCTTTTATTAGCATCTAATGTGATACCACCAACTGTAACAGAACTAGTAATACTACAAAATTTTGAGCACCAATACAAAGAAAATAAGTCTTATCTAAAATAATAATAAATAGTACCCCCTTTACCACAAATTCAAAGGCAAATATTTTCTAGAAGGGATGAAGCTCATCCCTGTCTCTTGTCAGTGCCACATTACAGACTCATTGTCTGCTTCTCACTCAGTTCTGAAATAGGGTGGGACTTAACTTTTCCTGCTTACAAGTCCATTGTCACTGTCCCCCTTTAAGGAAAAGCGGCACTCAGTCTTTGCACGATTTTCCAGCTGCAATGCATCTCTAAGAACAGATTTTAGGCTTAAAATGAATAGAAAATAACATGAAGGAAAACTAAATTATCAGACTGGTGCAGACATGTATGTATGTTATGTTTACACTGCTTTTAAGGCCAGTTAAGCATGTAAAATCCCACTACAAGAGATTACTCACATCTTTCTTTGCTTATGTATCTTTCTTAACTTTGGCTTTTAGGATGAATTTTTGTATGTAACCAAGTGTTGCTCTACACAGATGGTTCTATACCACTTTCAAGTACAGTTCTGAAACATTGGCATAAGTTTAATTGAAGTCAGTACAATTTATACACCTTTATTACTTCTAATATCAAAATTTGCCCAGCACCTAACTTAAAACTGGGCAAAAGGGGAACTTAATTTCACATAACAGATTACTCTGATCACACAGAATCTAGTCTTGTGTTAGTTCAACACAATCTCACGCAAGAGCTGGGAAGATGTTGGTTCAACCCCTCAAGTTAACGAAGAGTAAGGTACTCAAAAATCAAAATAGCAAAAGGAGGAGGGGTATATACACTGAACTGCAATTTTCATTGCTTTAGTCTCTCTGGGAAATCATCTAGCCAGTCATCTGAAGTGCCTTTTAAGCAGAAGTTTAGATCCAAACTTCAGGGCAATTCAGGTATACTTAGATAACTGCAGGCACTTATACTACCTCATATTTATATGAAAGCTTTTGCAGCCTCTGAAACTCTGCTTTTGGATATGTCCAGTAGCATCCTGGCCTTTGCAAAGCTGCATGCCTTCATATCCACTTCCTGTATGTTCTTAACTACTCAAGGCCATGCTTAAGAGTTAGACCACTAACTTTAAGATATTGCAGCTTTGCCTGTCCCAGTGGCCCTTTGTTGAATGTCACACAATGTCACAAGAGGAGAAATGATACACTTTTCACTACATTAATTGCATTATTATGTGAATACTTACAGTAACTCAGTATTTACAATTGATCTGTTGACTAGAGAAATACAGTCACTTCCAGTGGTCTCTGCTTTGCATACATTTTAAAAATTATAATATTTATAGCTATAAGTATACTATACATATAAATAGTAACTAGCTTCCCTGTACCCTACTGTAACATAACTGTAAGTCAAGGTTACAGTAAAGCAGTATCATCTCTAATTTATTTAACACATTACAGCATGTATCAAAATTACATCTTTATTGCTGAATCAAGAAAATGCCATTTCCAAATGTTTTGTTCATTATGTTGTACGCAATGGGCTATCACATGAAGGATAAATTTACCTTGCAAAGTGTTGAAAATGGTGAAGAGGTAAGTAAATACCTCATTTACTGTGAAGAAAGCGAATCCCCAAGTAATTCCCAACAAGAATGTGAGGCCAGCAACACTCCTAAGGTCTTGAATACTGGTTTTTCTTTGAGTACCAAGTTGTTTTTTCTTTTTGATACGACAGAGCTGGATCAGCACAACAATGAACATGCTGATATTGATCAGGAATATCAGGCAAAAGTATCCCACCGCAGTAATATAGAAGACAATTCTATTTTTAATCCAGCAGCTAGAACACAAGAACAGTCTGTCAACCGTTATGAGAAACAGAAATTAAGCAAAATAAACATGAAATAAATGTCTAGTTTGTTGCACATGCAAATTAATTTTGCCTCTTTAGTAAAAAGTATTTTTTTGGCCTAAGGATAAGAGCCTTCATATAGGCAATAACCACAAAACACATGACATACTGTAGAACTATACCATTTCAAAGCTCTCCCATTGCTTCCTTCCCTTCCCCACCTTTAAAGAAAATCAATTTTGTAGCACTTCCCTCCCACCCATCCCCCAAAAAAGCACCTCCCTTTAACTCACAATTCATCAGGTCTGTTTACTGAAACCTTTCCAGTGGTTATAAGTCCATAATTATCAGGTGATACTGCCAACACAATGGACACAACTACTGCTGGTAACCCTAAAAGATTATGAGCAAACACATACGTGAAAATCATTACAAAGACAGCATTATGATTACTTGAAATGATGATATTTTTCTGTGAAATCTACAACTTGTTTCTGACGTGTGTCTGTTGAATTCTGTTGATGACTAGCTGTTTGAAAAAAATCTAAAAAATTGAGTATTCACTCAGGAACGTAGCTTGCAAAGAAACAAGAGTTCTCCACAGCTAGCTCCAAACCTTTCTGAATAAGGAAACAAATACCATCACTCATCAAACCAATTTAAAACATCAAATACAAGATACCTGATTTTCTTTCTTACAACTGTTTTAAGAAAACAATTCTATTTATTTTAGTGCCTTCACTCATGTTTACTCAAGTGGCCAGAGAGGGTAATCAGGTCCAGAATATCTCCATCCTTTATCCAGTTAGATCTGTTTTGCTGCTTTTTGTTAGCAACAGTGCTATCCCAGAAATGGAGTATACATACTTATTGGCATTTATTTTCCAAAGAGAACTGATGCCATCGATCTGGTAAATTGAAATGGAAGTATGCGCATTCAAAATTGGTTCTATCATACTTGCACAAGGGAAATTCATTATCAATTTGCATCACAGCAGCCTCAGTTCTGCAGTTACGGGGGAGTGGCCCACCTCAAAAAGGTGGAATATATAGATAGGATCAGGTTTACTGATGATGAATATCTGGTCACTGCAAGGTCATAACATTTAATGACTGCTTCATTTTCATTTCTGAACTGTGTCACATTCACTGAAATACTTGATAAGAAGATTTATCTATTTACCATCCAAAAGGAAAAAAAAAACCAAACAAACAATAAAAAATACATACCCCAACCAACAACGCAAAATTTAAGAATATATTTCCGTACATAGGTATTGAAGACTTTCACGAGGGCCAGATACATGTGGAAAGCTTCTAGGCCCATCCAGGTGAAGGAAGCCAAGAGGAAATAGTGAAGAAATACTGCAACTGCAATGCACAGGCTTCGTGAATCATACAGTGCGATCCATGAGTCAAGGAGGAAAACTAAGTTGAGCAGAAGTAACGCAGCACAGAGCTGAATAAGGATTTTGGAGGGGTAGTCTCTCCGGATTTTCCTAAGAAAGCAAATTAGTGACATGACATCAATTGTCCGTGGATCCCTGGCTTACTTCCTCTCTAGTTCTTATCGCACAAATGCCAAGAAAAAAAATTCTATATTATCATTCATATACAACGCATTTATGCATTGAAAGAGTAATTTACAAAAGGTTTCCAAATTAATGGTCTGTATGAATAAAATTTGTTATAATAAGGTTATACAAATACAAACAATAACTTGGATTCTTAGAATTTAGTACCATGATTATTTTTTTTACGTTGTATGTTGGACTTCCCCTTGTTATACTACTTCCAAAACCAAAATGTGACTGTTCTTCATTGCTAAGCTAGATTAGGCTTTTGACTGGGCTTCTAAAGCCTTGATAGAGACAAGTAAATCCTTGATGACAGGATAATGAGAGAACAAACGTGTGCCGAATAACTTTGAGGAGGATTTTCAAAACATAGTATGGAGGATTCAATAGTTAAGGTTCAAACTTAAGAAAACGTTCCAACAAACACCAAAGAATACAAATGCATTTAAAAATTCTATCATTCTGCACTGATCTATATATGTTGTATCTTAAACACATTCCTTCACACTTCTATTATGACAATCCGTTATAAAATATTTAAGAGTGCTACTTCTTCACTTCTTACTGTATAGAGCCTCAAGATTGATTCAGTTGTCCACAGGATGAACATTCCTGAAGACTGAATCAACACCTTCCTGGTAAACTGGACAAATTCGTGCATTATTAATGGAGACATAATCCATAACTATTGAAAAGGACTTTGCCATGAATATTACTTATAATTGAGTAATAATGGGAGCGTAGTTGAACAGGTACTTACTCAAAGGCTATGTAGGTCACAAGAGTAACAGAAAGAAAAATTGCAGAGAGGCCACAGCCTATATAAGATATAAAAGTCAGTACCAATTCTTGTGTGGGATTCAAAGGAGTTTTTCCATACAAGTTCTGTAATGGAAACAGAAGTTAATTTCAGAGAACATGTTTGTTAAATGCAAAAGGATCAAAAAAACCCAAAATGCACCTTTTCCTCTGCAGTTAGAAAAAAAAGGAAACAGTTCTTTTCATCATGGTTCTTATAAAAGATTAACTGAAAAACAGAAAAGCTAGTCTAGTCCTGAAAGGAGCAGGGAGTTGGATTCGATGATCCTTATGCGTTACCTCCAACTTGAGATATTTTATGATTCTAACTGTGAAATCCCATTTGATTAAAAACTTGTTTTAAATTTTATTTATCCTAATTTTTATTCCCTAAAATATAAACTGCCTAAATGTAAAAGCTGCAGTTTAATAAGCACGTAAGGAATTTTTTATTTCAGTGGAACTCATGGACCCCCATTCAACATGCAGTTTAAGTACATGACTAGTTTTACAGCTGCATGTACTAACACTGAAGCAAACAGAATCCAAGTAGTATTTCATAGGTGGTACGTGCTTACTGAATCCTAATTTGTTTAAGATAATACATGCTTAAATGTTCTCTTGAATCAGGGTAAGATTGCCCAATTTTTAAAATAATTACCATCAAAACTGCAAAGCTTGTGAGGTGGTTGCATGAACAGACTGTTTCATTTACTCTACTTTCTTTAACTATGCAGCCTTCATACGACCAGCCTCCATGTCCACCTGTTAAAGAAAACAGCACTGTTATTCACAAAAGCTCTTACTTATATTAACACGGGTTAACACAGCTAAACCAGCATGATATCTTGGGTGATATCAAGTACTTACCGTTTTTATTGAAGTCCCAAAATACACACCTAACTGTTGAATTATCCTGTTTGGGAGGTAAAATAAAAAAAAAAAAAAGATGTTATACTAAACTATGAGTTTATGATCACACAATTTACGAATTATCTACGAAACGCAGGCAAGAATAAATATTGTATACAGAAAATATACCTGTTTTACATGAACACAAAATGAATTTAGGTGCATAGAATGGATTAATATTGCAATATGCAATATGCAATATTAATATGCAATGTGCAGTGAAAATATGCTGAACAAACTTGAAGTCACCATACAGGAGCTAGCTCTCAGGCTTATGATTCTGTCCCTGGTAAAACATTATGAATGCTCTTTCATTGTCTTCCCACACTGTATGAATTCTTCAGATTTCTCATCCTTCCTGATTTTGTTAAGTATCAAGAAAACAACCACACAGAAAAAGAAAAACTCTTTTTCATTTCCAAACATTTGATCACTTTATATTACTACAGTGTTAAAGGTTTACATGCAGATATCACACACACATCAAAATCCTAAAAATAGTTGCAGTAATACACTAATACTTCTACAGTTCTATTTCAAAACTCAGTATTATATCAATACAAGGAAAGACTACACTAAGCCAGCTCTAAAAAAAAAGCTTCTGATACATTAGTGGAATCCCTATATTTTTCAGTTTATAATATTTTAGTATTTTGAACAATTTTAAGATACGGGATATAACATTTGAATCCTTGATGCTCATTTAGGAAAGAGATGCTGTATATGAGCCCTAATAGTTCCAGTGACACAATCCTGTGTTCCAGTTCAAGGAACAACATTCCCCCTAAGAAAGAAGACTTGTATTGCACCTACAAATGTCATGACTGCAGCATCTCCTTAGCAATCCCCACTGCCAGGCTTTCATCCAAGTGTTTTTATTATTTGAAAAATAAAACAAAAGGGTGGGTAGGAAAGATAAAAACTATATGGATAAGTGATAGACCAAAATTACCTGAAACCATTTGAGAATAAAAATTTATACCAGTGATAAATACGCAAAGGTGAGTGATTTTTAAAGCACAGATGGAGATAAAATGTCCACACTAGTAAAGCAGAACCAACCGATCTGTATTTCTCTTACTACAACTCCAATGGAGGCAATGAAATCATACTTTAAGTTTGCCAAAATGTAAACCATACCTGATTAGGTTTGGTATTCTGTAAAGTGACAGTAACATTCGTCTTTAAGTTGCTAATTGTGAGGTTACCAACACTTGATGATATAACATTGCTGATTAAAGATGCATTCTTCAAGGAAAGATCCTGGAATGACAGAAATAATCAGATTTTAAATTCTTAAAGGAAACAATAGGGGAGTACAGCAACTACAAGTTCAGTTGTTATGCAGTGCGAGCACTGGACAAAAAATTATTTTTTAAATTAGGAAGTTTTGAAATGTGTTTTGTGGGAAGAAAGTCCACTCATATTCATATTTTATTTTACTCTAGGCTTGATTTTAAAAGCCTTATGAACAGAGGATCAAAAAGATACCTGGAACACAGTGGTCTTTTTAAAGAAGTTGAATATGATTCTAGAGGCCAAGTCCAACTCTTCAGGGGGTAAATTTGACAGCAATGATGAAGGAAGTGTAATTGATCCAAGATTATTTAAATCATAAATTGCATTAATGCCTAGAGAGATCTGAAAAATAAATGCAAGGATTATGCTTCACTTCAGTCACTAAAGAAAAACTAAATTGTGACTTATTTTCAGTTTAAAACTTCAAAATAGGTATCTCTCTAATCACTGTCAGGAACTCACTGCTGCTTTCTCATTCCTCCCCTGCTTCAATGAATAAATAGCATCTGCAGGCCTGAAAAGGATGCAACTCATTTTAGGTCTGCCTACCATTCAAAATACTCTGGCTTTACCCATTTGCCTACACAGACAAAACATATCACTGTGGTGGATAATATTGATTTGACAAAGATGAAGAGCAACAACCTAGGGAGATTAACATTTCACAGCATGGAAGCCTGCAAAGACAAAGAATTTTTATACCTCATATGAAGTATGTCAGTATTCAGAAAAACTGTAAATCACCATTATTTGTCAATAGATTTTTAAGCATAGTAGGCTAAGCATAACATAAGAACGTAAATCCTAACTTTATGATCATCTGCAAAAATGACAAAAATAAACTGGATAAGCTACAATTCATGTATTTCAAGAGCTTAGTGATCTAACATTATAAAAAAAAGATCTGACCTTTCACCCAGTTTTCTGTGCTGTACTTACAGGACAAAGAGCTTTGTTTAGTATGAAATCTCTCACATTTTCTTGTTGCACATCAGTCACTTTACATACAAACATCATCTCAGAGTTCCTGAGAGATGTGAAACATCAGCAGAACTGAAGAAAGAACTTCTCTGTATATTCAAAGAATGGTTGTAATAGGAATAACAGTGTAAGCTCTCCACAGTGCCCTAACAACATGGTTTAACTCTTCTGTTTAGACCAGTGGTTTCCAAATTTTTTTGATCATGCAACCTCTAATAATTTTTTGAGCATGCACCCCAAAATACATCTATTTATGTTATATGCATGTACTACTGTACTAATATATTACACGCCTTATAAAACATACACAAATCCAGAAATTTTAAAAGAATGAGGTAAAGGCTAAACATTATTTTTTTAAATGTATTTTTTATTTATTAATCATATAAAAAATATTTTCTTGCTGCACCCCAATGGACTGTCATGTGCACACCCTGGGGTATTCACACCCCACTTTGGAGATCACCGGTTTAGACAGCCACCAAAGAAATTCCACATCAATTCCACAAAAGCATTGCTGATGCTCTGATTTTAACTAGACCATACTTGTTGGAAAATTCTATGCATTTCATTGCCAGTGCCTTGAGATTTCCAGAAAATCATTACTTAGCAAATTTCTGTTTTTCCAGCACTACCACCTCCTAGTCACCTTACATTCATGCACCACATATTTCTAAGAAAACAGAAAAGAAGTCAAATGTTAACATATCATCCCATTTTCAGTATCACAGAACAGTTCCAGTACAATTTATGGCTCATGCTAGATTAAGCTATTTCCTGCTCTGAGAAGACAGAATGTGCCAAAATTTGTCCAGAACTTTCTAGCTCTCTTTGCTTAAGCCTCCAAGGCTGATATTGTCTAAATTATTATTTCATCAATGAGGAGGGAGGTTTTGAGTGAGACAAAGTGGATCCAAACTTTCTAAACACTTCTTTTGTGGTGAGACCAACTAGTCAACAGTGACAAATGTATGAATGTCATTATCCAAGCAATGTAAATAGTTCTTTCATGGAACACTCTGCAAATAATATTCTTTTAACAGATGAAGCCATCTGGCAACACTCCTTGACAAATTTCAGCACCGTCAGGGTGGGTGATTAAGTGACTCTCGATTCAGGGTTTTTGAGGCAAAGTTACTCCACAAAGCACTCTGTCCATTCCAGTGTTCTGGCTGTACTCTCTCTAACGGCCTATTAGTCGAATGCCAGTTTTTGCCAAGTCTGTTGCTTATTTACACCATAATACAAAATGAAAGCAAAAGCTATGAAGGGATTCAAAAACAAAGTATTTTTTTTCTCTGAAACTAACATGAACAAAAGATCCTGAAATTGTGACATAAACACAGAACAAACTGATGTTACATATAAATATAAAACATAAATATAAATACTTAAAAATAAATGTTTGAGAATTTGTAAGTATTTAGAATTATCAGTATTTAACCTGGAGATCAGCTGAGTCCTGGACAGCAAAAGACATTTGGTTGGAGCGGGTGCTATTGGTTTTGACAACTGCCAGAGCCAAGGAAGGGGAGGTAAAATCAGCAGACGTTGCTGAAAAGTTCAGTTTTAAGCCAATAGAATCCACCAGTTTTATAACTCTGTTAAGAAAAAGAGATACTTAGTATTACCAAACACATACACCCAAAATTCTCAGGCAAGTTGTGGTTATGGAGCAGTAATCCAAGCGTAGTGTAAAATACAGCTGAATCTGCTTACTTATTGTCGCGTCAACACAAAAAATTACACTGTTTTCCATGGCATTATATTATAGTAGAGCTGCTAACACTAGAATGATACTCCTTCCATTTTGTATAAGTACATTAAAGAACACGAAATATTTTTGTGGATTACGATTATAAAAAATGAAACTTGCTGAAGCCAATTTATCAAGATAGTCAATACAACACATCTTTAATCTATTGCTACAATGACCTACCTGTTAGAAATTCGGGGTGGTAATGGTTGAGAAGCAGTCAGGACTTTGCTAACCTCACTAACCATCCTTTCCACATCTTTTGGCTCTACTTTTCCAGCGGCTAAATCATTTTCTATTTTGGACACGATTTGCTCAGCTGTGGTGACATTAATGGTGGTGTATACAGAAGCTGTGTATGTGGTAGCTGATAGCACCTTTCCTGTGACAAAAGAAAAGTTGTGCATTTATTCAAACACTGTGTTCAACAAATGAAGTAAGCTTTGAGAAGCAGAAATATTCAGGAGTTCTCTTGACCAACAAACCTTCTCACAGCTTGTAAAGTCTCTCAACATGTTATGTGAGACAGAATTCCTTTTTCTCCCTGTCAGCTACTTTGCAGATAGCAATACCTTAAATCTTCCGAAAACATAAAGCAAGGTTTCAAATGGCCAGCATTAATTGCACTTTTTTTTGATTACAAAGTTTCTCACATCAGACCATTAGTGATGTTAAATAATCTATTATTTTGGATTTTTAGCCACTGGATGGCTGAAAGTAGAATAAAATGAAAGTAAGATCTGCAATTTGAAAAGAAGCTTGTGAAGATGTGTATAATCTTCATAACAAAATACACAGCCACCAAGAATATTCCTGATCAATAACAATATTTTAAGGAAGATCCAACATTGATTTGCAATATTTTAAATACTAGCTCAGTAAAAAAAATAGCTACCTGGCTCTATGACTTAATTTTTTTCTGCCACAGGTACCTGTTGGGAACTTAGCACAGTACCTGTCTATCACTGTTGCCAACCAAATTGTAGGGTGAGGTATCATCATGACCAAAGGCATCAGAATGTATTTTAGAAAGAAGTATACACCTTGTGAGAGTTGTCTCCGGCTTTTCACAATAATTGGAAGGTCACAGCTCAGATAGATAATCTCATTTAATAAAGTTTAAGAGCAAATTCAGTATATGGCATTCAAATTGAAAAAAAAATTATTTTATTTGTCATATTACCTGTGCTCTCGTTATGCAGACTACCGTGGCCACCAGCAGTAGAATGAGGATGAGAACCTGAGACAGAATGGTTGACAGGACTAACAGTAGGGGTCAAAGTTATTGTGAAAGGAGTAAGGGGAAGAATAGGTGCTGTAGTAACATTTTTGTTACCAGAAGGAGGTTGGGTCAAATCTGTAGCAGGATGAATTTGTGCAATAGATTTTGTGGTAGTCTCAACGGGAGGAATTGCTATTGCAGGTTTGGGGGGAAGCTCAGAAGAGGAAACTTCAGAATGTTTATTGAAACCTACAGAAGGAGAAAATATGGTAATAGGCTTGCTAAGGTATGCAGCATCAGATTTAACTGAGAAAGCAGCATTACTGGTAGATTTTGTTGCAGGTGTGGAAATGGTGACAGATTTAGTAGAAGCTATGGAAGGAAAAGTTTGCATAGTAGGCTGAGCAAGCGACTCAGAAGAGGAAAGTGTAGTGGTAACACTGGTGGAAGACACAGAAGTTTCAGTAGTATATGTGGCAGAAGTTTCAGAGAGAGGATTTGTAGTGGGAGATGTCAAAGCTCCAGAAAAATAAATTTCTGTGAATGGTGGGATCAGTGGTCTAACTGTAGGGCTTTGTTTGGTAGAAAGCTTAGTGGGGGAAATAAAAGTATTAGATTTGGGGGCAGTCTTTTTAGGGAGAGAAGGAGAACGAGGGAAAGGAATCCATATAGAATGAGGTCGCAATTGTATAGTACTGTTAAAAAAAAAAAGCACAGAAATGCATGTTAAATATAACATAATTTATATCTTAAAGAAAATGAGTTATAATAGAGGAATATATATGAATGATATGGACATACTACTAATAATGTACATTTTAAAATCAATCAGATCGGGTGTTTCATGCTTTAGTAATAAATACAAATTTCATAACATTTTGAGGGTTCTTACATTCTATTTTGCTGTAGTTGTTAACTAGCAAGTCCTTAAATACTACTACTGCCTTTGCTGCCTATTCTGGAGGTGACTTGATGCTGAACACAAAAGTTATCTGCATCAGGAAAAAAAAAAGGGGGGGTGGGGAAGAGGGAAGAAAGTGAAGAGAAGGGAGTGGAGGGGCAGAGGGAGGAACGGGGAGGGAGCTATGTAGGAAAATGCCTGTCAGGTTGTTCTTGTGCAGTCCTTCCTAGTTATGGCACTGCAACATGGAAGTCAGCTTTATTAATGCATTAGGAAATTTGGGAAATAAGCAAGTCAAATTTTGTATTTATACTTACTACATTTGTAATTCTTCAGCAGTCAAGGAACAATACTTGATTGATGAACAGCAGCACGATTCTGAGATGACAAAGAAGCATTAACCTAGTTTATCCTGAAGCATAAAAATTGCTAATACTGTGAAGTAGGATATACAAATAAGTGTGTGGGTTACGATTTTTAAACAATAGTGCATATTGCATAATTGATTTTGAGGTTTTTTTCTGAAATGACTTTTGCAAAACAGATCTTGACCAGTCAGAATACTGCAGTACCCCCAGATTTTTGCTCAGTGCCTGAACAAGTACAGATTTCTCTTTTTGCTACTGTAAACAAACCAAATGAAAAGCTACATCTTTTGAAATACAGGGATAAATGGTATGAGTCATCTCTCCCTACTATCACAATATCACTAAGAAAGCTTGGCTACTTTATATACTTTTCCATTCAGATTGCCATTTCTGTAACACATTTATGTTCTCAAGTAATTTTACACCTAATCCTTGCAAAGTCTGCTTTATTAATGTAGTCAGCAACTTTATACCAAAGTTTTTTTAACATATATTCTATCTTCCCCCTCCCCACCCAAAATTCAGAAAACTGCATTTTTGATGTATTTATCTTGCTCAACAAAAAAATTATTTTTATATAAAAGTAAGTAAAAATATGCTATTTTAGCTACTTGGAGGTCAGTTGTAAAGATATGAAATTTAATCTGAAAGGGTAACTGTGACAAGACTGTGTTTAAAGCATAACTTACCAAGTTGGCTTATTTCTGCTTTGTCTGTTAAACTGCTTATATTCTCTCTCTCAGCCAGCTTCACTATGAAATTGCAGTGCATACTATAATGAGAAGAAAAAGCTCTAGACTCAACAAATAGAAGGGCTTCGTCCTTACAACACATTAAATTAACATCAAATGCAAAACATTAGCACAAACACTAAGTGTGAAAGCATATTTTTCCTAGGCTCTTTCAGATTTGGGGCTATTTTTAATACACATAAAACACTATGCCAGGCTAAAGAGTAATACATCAGTTTGTGGCAGCTTCTTTTCTCTTTTCTCTACAGACACTGTTGATTCTTAAATGGGATCCTCCCTAATTAATGTTAGCCATTAAAGAGTTGGTAAATTTTTAAGGTAATAACTGTTACTGTAAAGAAACTCCAGAGAGGAACTAGCAAGTGTCCTAGGTGGCTATGTCAGTGCATATGAAATCGCCATCACCTGGGGAAAGCCAGTGTTCTCTCTCTTGACTTTAGAGAGAACTCAGATGACCCACTTAAGCGTGTAACTACACATTTACAATTATGGTTTGATAACATGAAACTCTGCCTATACTAGCAAACCTACAGTAAGCATTCTCCATGTTCCGCAAACTCAGACACACAGGTGAATGAAAAGGCAACACATAAAAGATGAAGTGAAGCTTCTTTCCATCTAACAAGAATGAAAAGAGTACCCTAAGTACTGCCAGTATATGGCATGAAGGTGTGATCTGACTTTATTGCTATTTGAGTGGTTTGGACTTTTCTTTCATCCTAACCCAGAAAGATCAACCCCAAATTCAAGTATTTGGGGAAATAAAGTTCCATGTTTTGTTTTACAATATAGTGTTTCCAAGCTGATCAGTTTAAAGGACCTGCAATTTAGTGGTGAGTAGCAATTAAATTGACAGACATTATCTACATTTCAGGGTTTCCAGGATCACCTCTGTTGCGCAGCGTTGCCATTCTGATGCCCCATGGCTTCCAAACTGAACTGGTTACCTTCTCAGGCTTCCCCTATCCTGAGGATGGCTGGTTTTCCAAGCTGAATAACAGCACCTTGGGATATCTGAAGCAACTTCCTCATAAATATTGCACTGTATTCACAAGCTCTGAAGTTTGGTGGTCCCAAATCCCATAGCCTTAGCAGTTAAGTTGCCCTGTGACTCAGCTAATACAAACATGCAGAAGAAATACAGCAGGCAAGCCTGTGCTTCACCAGAAGATTAATGAAAAGCAATAAAGTTTGGTTTAAAAAAAAATCTAAAAAAATATTTTAAATATCACTAATGCTAAGGGAATAATGGGATCAGAATTTCTTTCTCCAGCCTGTTTCTCAAACTTAACTTCCAGAAAATTTGTTTTTTCTTCTGTTACATAGCCATTCATACTTGATATATCACAAGACAATATATGAGCATTTAAAAAATTCATGACAAACCTCTGGTTTTCTGTATGGCATTCCATAACAGAGGACTGTAATGACAAGTGAAAATAGAAAAAAATTGTTTTGTCAGGAGGAGAGAACAGGACTGCTACTTAGATAATGATATTATCAGAAATCAGTTGAAAAAAAAGTTTTCCCAACAGTAACAAGAATTAGAAATCTTACCTCACTTACTGCTTGCAAGGTTTTGTTGAACTCTGAAATTCTTAAAAATAAAAAGTTATCATTATGGAGGATTTCTATCAATTTCATCAATTGCAACAATATAATGAAAATAGCAAGCAATTACTGAGAAACAAAAATTTCCAGCTGATCAGTGATTTTGTTAAAATTATGCCAGTTCTAATACTGTAAAACCACTTCTCAAATGTTTACACATTTTTGATGTTGCCTTTTATTAGTCACTCCACAAACTAAGTTTAAACCTCTGTCATCACAAATTGTAACATCAATCCAGTTCTTTAAAAGCTATTTAAAAGAGCAAACAATAAATCTTAATGTTGTCTTTTGACAAGCAAGCATATGGAACAGAATTTTAAATTTATACTCAAAGCCACAGAAATAGAATGAGTAAGAAATACGGGTTTTTTCTATAAGTAAGACCTGTTGGCCAATTACATCTTTTTGATTTTCAGTGTAAGTTTTGGGAATAGCAGTAAATATTCACTCATTCAAACTTCTCCTTATAAACACTGTGTAAAAAGAAACAACATCAAAATAAAAATATACATATGACTCCAAGAATATGTATTAAAAAACACGCAGCTATGAAAGTTCTCTTAGTAACTTCCTACAAGACAGACCAAATCCCTGAAATTTTAAAAACCATTTATTCATGAAGAGCAGGAGCCAAACTGGCATTCTGAACAATCCACAGCTCATGTCCTCAGGTACTATCGTTATTAGTATTATTATTATTACTATTACTATCATTAAGATCATCAGCATATAAACAAGGTCTTTGGGCCCTGTTGAGCCCCAAGGAAACTGAAGGACCTAAAAGGAAATCAGGAAATGTACCATTTCTTAAAATAAACTCCAGTGGTCCATAAAACAAAACTAGGAGTAATCTAACATAAAGAACAGTAACTAACAGCTCCTGAAATTTTTAATTTAGAAAGTGCAGGAATAATGCAAAGTGAAGAGTCTGCTAACCACATGGAAGGTCTCCATACATCTTTTTCAAATATAACAAAGATTTCAATCTTTATTCATTATTTATTACTTACCTTAATTCTTGTGGGGTAGGTGCTGGAATTGCAATAATTTTTGTAACTTGATTGTTGATGGTTACGTTATTAATCTGTTAGAAACAAAGATTCCACGGCTAAGCAAAACCAGTAATTTTTAGCCTTAAAAGAAACATGTTCATTTCATACATTTTAACAGTCTGAAATTCCAAAGATAAGAAGCATTTTCTCATGAAGACACTTCAGAAAGTATTTACCATGACATTGTTGTCACAGCTCATGGAAGGAATTGGCTCATCTAGTATACACATAATAACAGGATCCAATTTGTGAAAGATATGGGCAAGAGGACAGTGACCTTACCTTATCTCACATTATCAAAAAGAGGAATTTGGCTTAGTTTCCAACAAAGACAGCTTAGATCAGACACTGAACAAACTTTCTAACTGTAAGTGCAGCAATGGGACAAGCTCCATAATAGACATAAGTAAGAGACAACATCGAACACTGGGAGTGACAAGTCAAGAACTCAGGTGAAAGACATGGTAGGAATTACATAAATAGATACGATCTAGCCTTAGGGCCAGGGTATACACTAAGGTTTATCTAAAGGCCCTTTATAGATCTGCATTCCTGTGTTCTTCTAGTTGCCACCGTTACTGGTTATTTTTACATTTCAAGCAAGCAGTGAGCACCATGATGAAAACATCATCTAACATATATGGTATGGACATTACCTAAGAAATATTCTGCTAAAGAGAGTTTCAAGAGGCAGGAAACCTGTTTTTCTAATAGCTGTAGGCATAATGTTAATACACTAGGAGGGCTTCAGTAGGCATTATCACCACTGAAACACAACACAATGCAGAGGTGGCTTTTGCCAGGAGCCTGTCCCTGCCCAAAACTCAATGCGCAATGTGCACCTGTGCAGTAGCCCTCTGCGGTGATTTTGCTGACTACTCTCATGCTTGCAGAGACTGGCATGTGAAATCTCAGACAGAGTGCAGAAAAGGATGTGTAGGAAAGGTCCTTTACAAGCCAATATCCTTTTTTTTTCCTCCCTTCAGTTTTCCATCTATAACAACTGAATATTCTCATCCTCATAGCATTACCTCGATACTGTATAATCTATATGGTTCTTGGTTTGCATTATGTTGTTCTCTTAAACCTCTGTTGTGTTGTATTAAGTGGACGTACTCATGTCACACAGGCCTGCTGCAAAATTAATAACTGATTAACCACATGCCAAAAAGCATAGAATGATACTCTGTCTCAAAATGAGTTATCCCCAGGATGCAACCCAACTTAATTTATGCCCACACTGTTGCCATCTAATGACATTTGCTTTCTAAAGTAAAGTGCCTGAATTAATCTCCAAAGGAAGATCCTGTATGCCTAAATGTAGATTCTTAATTAGACAGTTCCTCTCTCCAGACTTCCTGGGGCTTCCTCCTCCTCCTTTCAGTGGCTATATTGAGAATATAGGCCCTTACTGTAGGAAGTTTACTTAGCTGAAATCTTAAATTTAGCTGCAAAGCAGCTGTTTAAGAGAGAGAGACTAGATCCATCCACTGCAAATAATAACTTGCACTGCCAACTGTATTTGAAATGAAATAAAACTATAAAAAGCACAATAAGAATCATGTCAAGATATCAGTATTTTAAGTAGACAAAGAAACACGTTTCAACCTTCCTTACAATGAAGTTTTAAAAGACAGAATACTTACTATTTCTACATTTAGTGACTTGTTACTTTCTTCACTTGCCTGAAGTTTTACCTTGCCCACATAGAACACTAAAACCAAAAGGAAAAAAAGTTAAGAAAATCAATGCTAAACCACATGATGTAAAATTGATTGAGAATTTAAAAATTCACTGTCTTGTGTTACAATAAAAGGGAAATAAGAACACTTACACTAGCTTTTCTGATCATTCACTATTTTTGCAATTGTTCTTCCATCTCTTGACTTACTATTTCCACAAATGAACAAGTCCGATAGCTTCATTACTTTCCATATATTTATTTTTGCTGGCTGCCTCTAAATTCCTTCTAGTTTGGGTTGGGTTTTTTTCCCAAAATAGAAAAACTGCACCGCACATTACTATTAATACAACTCCAACTCCCACAACGAGAATAACGTGTGGGTAAAGGCAAAGTGATACTCTGAAAATTATTGCTTTGGGGATTAAAGAACTTTCAGGATACCGTAATTCAGAGCATCATTCAACAGTCCTTGAGAGCTCATAGGCCCATTTTGGAAACAAAAAGGAACTTCTATGACACTTCTCTTCCTGCAGCCACACATTCAGTGCAGGCTATAAAGAAAGACCCATACAGGAACGCATACATGACATCACCTCACCCATCTAGCAGTTTACTGTGTCAAACAGTAGGGAAACTTTATGGGCGGGGGGGGGGAGATATTTATTCTACCTCTTTCTAACCTATAAAGTACTCAGCATTTGGCTACTTGGCAGAAGTGACTTAATTTTCTTAAGTGTTTCTCACAGAAGCCGTTTATCAAAGTGTTTTGAAAGGCAGCTACATGTATCAAAAAAATCTTCCTTTACTATGTGCTTTACGCATATAAAGAGAACATCACTGCCCTCTCCATTTTCCTTTGTTGGTGTATTGTCACGTTACACTTTAAAAATACACACAGGCTTTTACAATAATTATTCTATAGCCTGTTTCAACTTGTATTCCTGACACAGAGTTAGGCTTAATATGGCAGACATTAGTGTCTGCCAGAACATACTAGTTTCTTTATTTTCTCAGGTTTGTAATTCTTATCTGCAACTGTGTATCCTCTGATAAGAAACCAAAGATCAACAATACAATAGACTAAACATTACTTTTAAATGAAAATCCCCACATTTTATTTTTTTAGCAGTTATACAAAATCTAAGTTAACAAGAAAATTAATTACAGAGCTAGCTTTTACATAGCAACTAGAAGTTGCCTTATTGCTCAGAATAGAAAATAGTCGAACATGGTTTTCATAAGAAAAAAAGAAAAAAGAAGACCACTAACCTGAAAAGTTACAGACATTTGTTACGTTGCACACAATGGTTTCTCCTGCTATAGCTTTTTTGGGAAAAAAAAAAAAAACACCTCTAGTGAGTAAAAAAGTTGAATTTAAACCCAGTACTGACAAACATACATATCTACAATTATTTCAATGTTTTAATTGTAAAGTTCTTTACCTTTTACAAATATTTCACATACTGTCTAGGCTTTACTTCTCTAGGGTACTTGCCATGACATTTTCCAAGACTTTGTATTCAGAGTGAGACATGTTGGTTTTGATTAACTAATTTTGAATAATTTTCTGTAACAGTTTCCACAGAAGACTTACATGCAAGTGGTCTCTATTTTTTTCTTTAAACCCAAATAAAACAGGAATCAGCATATCATAAATAAGCTCTTCAAATTTCACAGTATTCAATCACCAAGTAGCATAGTACCTGCTTCTAACGATCCCACTATGGCTACTTACGATAGCATGAAACTAAAACTGTTCCACCTGACAGAATTCAAACTATGATGATAGAAAATATGTATACTCTCATCTAGTAGAACATGTCTTTAGTGAGTTGCAGCAAGCTTTTTTGCTGCTCCTGTATTTTTAACACTACCTGCACTGCAAAGAAATAACACCGATCCCAAATTAAGGGCACTGTAAACAGATGGCTGTGTTGTATAAAATCAAAATAAAGGACCAGAATGATATTTGCAACCAAGACAAAACTCCTACACTTGTTCATAAAAACAACGTGACAGCACAACATTCTCTACATTACTTAAGCAGATTCCTCAATTATGCTGAGGAACAGCAAAATGGTTCAAAATAAACTACGTTTTGGTATAAGAAAAAAGACTGGCCTCCATTAATGGTAAAAAAAATCCTATTTTCTCTGCTGTTATCATTAGTTAATATCAAATGAGATGGGAATGTTTTTTTTACTTTTTCTGTGGTACAAACATTTGCCTTTTATAATTTGATGCTGCATGAATTTTCTCACCATCAACAAACAGGCTGGATCCATGGGCCAAGGCCAATTGTATGAGGTTTAACAAAGCCAAGTGCCAGGTCCTGCACTTGGGTCACAACAACCCCATGCAACGCTACAGGCTTGGGGAGGAGTGGCTGGAAAGCTGCTTGGCAGAAAAGGACCTGGGGGTGTTGGTCGACAGCTGGCTTAACATGAGCCAGCAGTGTGCCCAGGTGGCCAAGAAGGCCAACGGCATCCTGGCTTGTATCAGGAATAGTGTGGCCAGCAGGAGCAGGGAGGTGGTCGTGCCCCTGTACTCGGCACTGGTGAGGCTGCACCTTGAGTACTGTGTTCACTTTTGGGCCCCTCACTACAAGAAGGACATTGAGTTGCTGGAGTGTGTCCAGAGAAGGGCAACGAGGCTGGTGAGGGGTCTGGAGAACAAGTGTTATGAGGAGCGGCTGAGGAAACTGGGACTGTTTAGTCTGGAGAAGAGGAGGCTGAGGGGGGGGGACCTTATTGCTCTCTACAACTACCTGAAAGGAGGCTGTAGTGAGGCAGGAGTGTTGGTCTCTTCTCCCAAGTAACACGCAACAGGATGAGCAGAAATGGCCTCAAGTTGCATCAGGGGAGGTTTAGATCGGATATTAGAAAAGTTCTTTACTGGAAGTGCTGTAAAGCATGGGAACAAGCTGCCTGGGCAAGTGGTGGAGTCACCATCCCTGGAGATGTTCAAAAAATGTGTAGATGTGGCATTTAGGGACATGGTTTAGCAGGCATGGTGGTGTTGGGTTGACGGTTGGACTTGATGATCTTGGAGGTCTTTTCCAACATTAATGATTCTATGTGTCTATGAAACAGCCATCAGAGGATATGGATGGTGAGATGGTGGCAATATTCAAATTATTAGAAAAAAAAAAAATTTCAGAAAGCAATTTAGATTCAAGTAAATTTTCCTTCCCTTTTGTATTGGCAGTTGTCAGTGAAATAATTATGAAAATTGTACCAGCACATTTTAAAAAAAAAATCCTTAAAGAAATAACATGTTCGTAAATAACTGAATTTGTCAAAATTATTAACTACATAAAGAACAACACTTACAAAAGCCCAATACAAAACCCAGGAGTGACACAGAAGTAAAGAGTAACACCAGCCTCTTTTTCTTTACAGAGCACCCATTTGTGTGCCACCTAGTCTTGCTTAGGATCTTTGTGTGCCACTAAAATGCACAACATACATAAGCACTGTGGATGATAAAAGACTGATCAAAAATCACTAGTGCTGCCAGCCCCCAAAGATCATCAGATAACATAGCTGCAAACTTACTGCAGGTCACATTCACACAGTCAAATTATACTAGCCAGTATGACTCCAAGCCATTTCTTCTATCACTTTTACTAATTCAGTGCAAATACATTCTAATTGGCCTACGAGGCTCCTACATGGATAAGAAAAAAAATTAAATTCAGTCTACTCCTATAGACTGGACCTGCTCTGAGGACATCATGACTGGATTCAGTCTGCTTCAGCCTACTAAAAAGCATAAGGATTTTTTTTTTTTTAAAGTAAACACGGTCCCTGAGATTGTATTTCTTACATCTTTGTGGTAACCTGCTGCTCTGACTTACAAAATAACAAAACTCTTCTATATGTGGCCATCTAGGCAAGCACTGCAGAATGAGACCTTCGACCAGACTGGAGATCAATGCCAAGTAAGACAGACTGCTAATAGGACACACCATAACACCAAGAAAAAAGACTTCTTCAAACTGTTTGGAAGCAGACTTCCTGAACTCACACACACAAATTTCGAGGAGCATAAAAGAAGATCAGTGATGATATATGACTCCTACCTGGTGTTATGGTGGAGTAATAATCAGTGATGCTAAGAGCTCCTGTTAAAAAAAAAAAAAAAAAGTTTCAAAATTAAGTTTTCACATTTTAATTTAAAAAGCCTGTGAAATACATGTCACAAAAATAAGTTTCTTGATTTCTACTTTAGTCTCTATTTTCCCAGGAGGAGAAGTGTAAACACATGATCATTCACAAGGAAATTAAGTCACTTTCAAGATGGGAAATGAAAAAGCAGCATTTGGAGTGAGATCCATACAATCAAATGTTTATGTCCCTCATGTGAGCCAGTTACTCTAGGCTCCCTATTATTCCATGGAGACAGTGGTGCTTTTAAGGTGTGATTCCCATTTAACCTATTCTACATGGACACTTCAGCACAAGATGAATCATGTTCTGAAAACGTGTCTTTCTCTCCATTAGCTATGAAGAATAGCAGGATGTCTGGCTCATATACAGATGTGTAGGAATCTGTACTGATATGGGATGAACCTACTCCTGGTTTTCAAATGGAAAGATCAGGAAAAAAAGGGGTAGCAAGTCCTTCTGATTCAGTCTTTACTGATAGTATCTGGCAACTCATTGCAAGAACATATATCATGTAAGTGTCTTTAAGGAATGGTGTGTACATTTTAGTTCTGTAGAATACTTCCAATGGTATCAGAAAATATAGAAAACATTCTATCTATAGATATACCAAAAAAACTCCATACTTGCTAAAAATAAATATACCAAGTTTGGTAAGCAATGTAATACTTTGAATAAAAAAGAAAGGTTAACAGCTCAGTGTCGGTTTAATGCACTCCAAAACCCTACCTATGCAGACTTAAAGTACAGATTGGAGATAAATATAAATTTTAAGATCAGGTAAGAAAATAATTTGGACTAAATGAAACCCCATTATTAAAGGAAAAAAAAAAGCACATTTTCATGAATGCAGCAAACATCTCCCTTCAGACCCTAATCTCTTCATGCTAATTCTCACCTGTAGTTTGTGTAGTCTCCTCTGAAGTCATATCTGAAGAAGAAAAATTAATAACAGTAAAAAAAAAAAAAATTAAATAAAATTCTAAAAAATTCTAAATCTAACTAAATCTAAGTAAGAGAAACATGAACAAAATCTTGCCTGAAGAATTAATAGGATAGGTGATAAAAGTAACAATAGAGGATTCTGAAAAAAAAAAAAAAAGAGAAAATAAGTAGAAACTGTATTCATATTTTATTTCTATGAATTTTGGAGAAGCATGCAAAACTTTGAACAGGAACTGAATTTTAGCTATCTAAGTTCCATTTTGAGAACAACTGCAGTGCTTGTTAGGAAGGTTCACAGTATTTCAATATAAATATTTGAAATAATGTTCACATTATTTCAAAAATCTGAGTATCTGAATATGAACAGCTGGTAATCAAGTTCCTTCAGATAAGTTCCTTTTATTGTTTTCATTCTTTTAGAAGATGCAGATGAATTTGGCATACTCAATAGCCCCCAGGACCTTTTCCTGCACCAACTCACAACACTCATGAGCAGAGATGACATACTGGGTTTGGAAAACTCTCTCTCCAGAAAAGCCATTTTTGCCAGTAACCATACAGAAATAAAACAGAATGAGGATGCAAGTTTTTTTCAGCTACATCAAAAGAAAATTAAATTAAGACAATAGAAGAAAATTTAAAGATTGCTCAAGAAGGATATGCTTAATAAGCATATTTTAGGTGTCAGTGCAGGAATACAAACCACAAAGAGGACCACTCCAATAAGACAACTTAGTGCCTTTTTTTAAAATGGGCCAGAGCAGCTTCATAATAGAAGAACATCATGCTTTCCAGACTTCTTTACTAAAAGCATCACTGTCATTAGCAGAAACAATATCTTAAGTATAATAAAGAAAAGTTGGTGGCTCTGCATAAAGATAGTTGCATATCAAGAAATAAAAAGCACCCTACTTCAGTACAAAGGGAAAGGGAGCTTTTCTGATGTGTTTATTTCAGCTACACTACCTATTCTGAGCCTTTTCAAGAGTGCCCTCTTAATTCCATACTCAGAGTAAAAGCTAAGTGTAGACAACTGATTTTCTAAGGTAAGTAACAAGCAGCCAAAATTTGAGGAACCAAAGTGAAAACTAAGTGCTGATTTCATCTGCATTATTTGGCTCGGTATAAACTACAAGAAATACTGAATTGGCTGCAGTTGTTAAAGATGAACCATTCCCAGAGAAAGACTGTATCTGTGAAAGAACAAAAGCATGTGTGTTTGTGTCTGTATGATTTCTTTTCTCCAGAGCACGATATGTCAGTATACATTAAGCGAGAAAGCAGCTGGCGTTCACACAGCTGTTTCTGTATGTCTACATTCCTCATTTTTAAAAAATGCTTTCATAGATGGTGTTCATCACTTCTGGTCCCAGAAGTTATTAGAGAGTGTGTGTGTGTATGCACACATCTGCTAGGGTGGGAGGAGATGTAAGAGAGCTCTCTCACTACAGTCTTCCTCCTCTGCCATCTTTCCGCACTGTTCAGTGTTCAGGTTACTGGACAAAATCCTCTTGATCAAGCAACTTGCACCTACTTCATCCCCAAGCATCACTGCCATAAACCATGAGTGATCCTACAAGGTAAGTTATTTCATTACAAAGCACAACGAAGAAATCAATTTTCTCTTCAAAAAATAAACAATGAAAACATTAAATTTTGGAATTTATTCACAACTTTTCTGCATTACCTCAGATAAAAACAGAAGATTTATCTAACACGAAATAACAAACATTGCAGTAATCAGTAAAGTCCTGATTTTCTTACCAGAAATGGTTGTTGCAGCCGATTCTCCTGAATTTGCATCTTTTGTTTCAGACAGAAAAACACAAGAGGGGAAAAAAAGGACCATAATGAAGTTTCATGCACATACATAAGCATCCTCAGCAGTCTTTCCTTATATTATCAAAAGTTTACTGCATTCACCAGAAGAGGGCAACACCTGCTTGTCAGAACAACACTTCCAGGTTGTCAAAAAAGTCAGATATAACTACCTTTCATTAAAAAAAATTAGAATTTTTATGAACTCACATAGAATTCAATTCAAGACGATTTCCTTTCAACAAATACTGGACAGTTTGCATTGTATAATGCTAAGAAAACAAAAATCATTGACCCAAGATATGTGCCACGCTAGCCAGAACGCCACATGCTTACCCTGAGTGTCTTGCTAATTCTGGGAATGGGAATCAAGCATACATAACAAAATGCCTGTAGCTGGGTTTGAAGAAATCTTCTCAAACTTTGCGTAAAACAGTGAGACTTGCCATTTAAAATTTATGTCCTATGGATCTGGTCTCTTTTCCATCGTCCAAAAAGCAGCATTACAAAAAGCCAGTTCAAGTTTGAACCTGTGATCTTGACAGGAGCCAGCCAACTATTTACATAGCAAACACTAGCCACTAAATCTTTGATGTTGTTACAGTCAGTATTCTGATCAAAAATAAATTAGGAAATATGATATCTGGTTCACATAGCAACTTCACAGTAAGCCCTTTCATTGACTTAGTGGTTTTTGACAGTGCCACAGACAAATCGTCACAGTTATCACAGAATTATAATCTTAAGAACAGTTGGCTACAAATACAAAACACTATTTAAAAAAATATATATAAGGTATTTCAACATCGTCTCTCAAAACTCAAGTCATCCTATAATGGTACTTACAATACATTATACTGTAAAGCCTTTCCTACTGTTGTAGAAGAGTAAGTCACAGATAGCAAAAGTCTCTAAGGAAAACCATATTTTTTTGGTTAAACATAGTAAACAAGGAGTTTCTGAAATGCTAATCATTCACATGATTCCTTGCTCAGACTATTTTGCTCACCTTACTGAAAACTAGTAATACTTTCTTTCCAAAGGATAATTGTAAATACAATTTCTGCAATGAAGGGAGAATCGGAGTCATCCCAGTGACCTTATTTCCATTTTCTCTGGAAGATTACTGATGCTATTTGCACTATTAAATACGCTACTAAGCCACAAGGATGATATGGATAATTAATTTGTAAATATTTCCATATTCTTAACTATCTCCATGAATTAAAAAGTAATAGCAGCAGCAATCTTCCTATGCACTTTCTAAAATAGAAGAACAATGGGGAAAAAATTACACAGAACCCCTACATACCTGTTACCAGTTTTCTGCCAGGCAACGTAGCAGAGGTTTCAACTACAAAGCAAGAAGATTTTTTAGGAGCAGCAAGTTTTATATATAATTGTACACAAGCATACATACACACACTTTTTTAAACACAAGCATTTTAGATGTGCTACTCAGTTCAAGCTGGTCTATAAAACTACTTTGCATCCATTGAGAAATGTGTGTTGGGTCTTTTTGGAAGCGGGAAGTTGAACTATTTTGATTTCAATTTTTTACTCGGTTTATCCCTTTTATACTCATGGAAGACACAGATTAGGCAGTGAGCTTTCCCATTGCCTTTCCATTGCCAATGTCTTCAGAAACCCTTTCAACACATTTGCTTGAGTGAAGGTGAAGTAGACTAAACAGCAGTAACAGGTACACACAACTGTGCTTTCACACAGCTATTTTTGCAAAAATGTGGAAAAGAAATGCTGATGAATTATTGAGAAAGTGAAATTTTATTAGTAGAAAGAGAAGAAGAGAAATTAAACAACAACAACAACAAAAAGCAGGAGCCAGGAGAGTTGGGTAAGACAGGGATGCTTTATTCCACATGTATTTACAAATTACATGAGATGTACTTTGAAAATACATCTACATCATGATATGGATATACATCATGTGGATGCTCACACGCCCAAGAACACCAAAGAACATCTAAACAATGAGCAGATAGATCAGACTCCCAGAAGTGAAGTGGCTCAGGTGGATCTGGACTGGGAATGAAACAGTGAGCTATTCTAGCTCAACGGGCCCATGAAACATGTCCCTAGGTACACCTAGGGAGACACGCAACATACAGATGGACTCTTGATCAAGGCGTGTATCTGACAACTGAAGCTATTGCAGAGGCTACCCATGAATGTGAAATATGCACCGTAATCAAGTGAGCCAAGTGACTGAAGTCTCCCTGGAATAGAAGATGGTGGCTGGGCTATCAATACAAGAAGGCCTAGCAGATCAGTTACATCAGACCATTGCTGCAAACCTGTCGCCAAGGCAAGTGCTATGTGTTTCCTGTGGTGGAGGCAACTAGCAGGTGGCTACAAACGTACACTGCAGCCTATGCCACCACCCAGAACATCATCCTGGACCTTGAAAAACAAGTGGCAACACAGCATGACATGCAATTTAGGCACTATTACCTACTTAAGCACCCTTGATTGCTGAGACCCTGGCTGTTGGGGCAAGGAGGAAGAGATATTCTCTTCAAGTCACTGAACCTGGTGGGACACTCTAGCCACAGCAAAGATGCAAGCCCTCAGGGTTGTGGAGGAAGGGAAGATTCCCTCTGACTTGCCAGAGCTGGTGGGACAGTTTCTCCACAGTTAGTGCCTTGATATCCAGCCAATCCATCATCACCAAGGTATTGGCATATTACACTGGTGCGTACTGTACTAACCTCAGCCACATGGCCCACACGCAAGGGATGTCATCCAGATCTTTGGAGACCTGGTTGTTGTCTATCTAGGTTGCTGTAGACCACCTCCACCACTGCTAATTCCCTCACATACGGGACACCTTCCTTCTTCCATCAGCGGTGGTCCACTTGCATCAGTAGTCTACAAGTCCATCCTTGGACTCTGAATCCAGTGATCCAAGTTCAAATCTCTGTGGGACCTCAGTAACCAGCCAGCTGGGGATGACACACAGGAAAGCGCTCGGAGGCAACAAACTCCTGGGTACCAAGATGGGTAGGAGAATTTGGGCAGGTGCCTAGAGCAGTTTTCACCTCTGATGGCCTGGGAGTTTACACCTGAACAGGCATGGAATCCTGTTGAAACCGCAGACCACTTGAAGGAAGGATGTCTTGGTTACACCAAAGACAAGACAGAGACTTTTGGTGCTGTGTTGGGGTCTGGCCTATGCCTACCAGGCCTATGTCCAATACCCTGAAAGGAGCAAGAGGGTCTCTGGATCTGAGGACATACAAATGGATACTGTGGCTATCCCAGTGACACAACCCTAACCACAACAGTCACTCCTGCAGTCAAAAGGAAACAATGGAAGTGGAGGCTGGCCCAGTTAGTGAAGAAGAACTAAGCTCCTTTCGAGGGGATGCAGGGAGAAGACTCAGAAGAGGCAGCCTGTTTTGCAGCGGGACAGCCACAAGAACAGGAGGGGAAAGTGACAGAAATCATAAAAGAGACAGAAACCATCCAGTCCCTATTCCTGAGCGAGCTGCAAGATATGTGCATAGATTACAGCTGCCAGCCAGGTCAGCAGATTGCTGCCTAGTTGCTCCAATGCTGGGATACTGGGGCCAGCTATCAGGAGTAAGAGACTACATGAGAGCTTGATGAGATGTAAAGAAATGTCAGTTCATTTTTTTTGAATGTCCTACACTCCGTGAAGCTAAAAGCAGCAACTCTGAAATATGGCAGGATGAATACATGGAAATCATATTAATTTTGTTTATGTTTAATTTTTAGGAGGTTTTTAGGAGAAACTGTTAACTTTATTTGATTTGCATCCTGGGTAGAAATTTTCTCATGTAAAAGAGAAAGAGAAGGAGAGAGAGAGAGAGAGAGAGAGAGAGAGAGAGAGAGAGAACCAATATTCTAAGTAAAATAATATGCATCCATTAGGTAAAAAGTGTAAGTAAAAGATTACACCTTCATACGTATCAGCCTACTGAATTTAAACTATTTCTGTAAAGACAAAAACAAGTCACATCAAACTTCTCATTTGAGACAACTAGGATTCTGTGTACAGAGAAATACAATTGGCCTTTTTAACATCTAGCACTGTATGAAATTCACAGATGATGAAAATTTGGCTATAACCGTATTTTTTACAGTCAATATTCAAGAAAAACAGGACTTTTCACTATATGGTAAGTCTGGTTAAAATACATGATCCTATAACCTTATCTGTTCTAGAGCTCTATTTAGAAGTGTTGTTACTTTAACAATGTAAAGGGATTAGGTACTATAAAATTATTTTCTTAACACCTTCTGTGGGTTTAGGGAAGACCCTTAAGATACAATAATAACTTTAAATAATATGCAGAACTGAAGCAGCAGTCAAATAAAACTGTTCTGTATTGTTTAAACAGTAAACAGTTTTTTAAGGTACGATGGGGTGGATAAAAATAATTGAGTCAATTGAGAAGAAAGTATCCTACCACAGATGGACAAACTGGTTTTCCTACACAGGAAGTGAATTCCATCTCCAAATATTTACCTACCACTGGTCCTGTCTTACTAAGTGGTTAGCACCTTTTGCAAAAGGCCTCATCTCCAACCAAAGGGCCCCGAAGGAAATTAAATTCTCAAAAGGAACCCACCTCTTGAAGTATGCAGCATGTCACAGAAAAGACCCCCACACTGCTTCCTCTTCCCACTAAAAAAATAAAAAAATCCACCTGGGGAACCTGACCTCAAGGTCTTTCTCACATATTCTTGAGGAGTCAGTGTAGACCTAGTCACTGTAGACAAACTGCATTTCCCATCCTCCATATCCCTTACACTGGCTTTGTGAATTTTTGAGAATATAAATAGTATACGGAGGTATGTAAGAAAATTGTCCACTAACATGTTTAGTACTGTAGGTTAGTAAGCAGATAGTGAACTCTAAAAATGCCAAATGCTTTTAATAACAATTCCAGCAGTACAAGGAGCAAAGTAAGCTAAATACAAGCCATGAATATCGAGATGACAAATGCAGCAAGGGATGATGGCACGCATAATCTGAGGGGCACTTTTTTCTGGACACAAATCTAACCATGACTTCTCTTACAGCACAATATTCACATGCCTACAGTTGCTAGAAATAATCCGTGAGAATGAGACTTGTCACTGATCAAGGTGCAGCACTAAGTTCACTAACCAAGCCTTTCATCAGAAGCACCTTTGCACTTAGCAAGGGGGAAGAAGGCAGGGGTGTCCAAAAGAACTTCCAAGAGAGCATCACTTCCTCCATGCTCAGGAGCGGTGCATCCCCCTGAGAAAGAAATCGAGCAAAGGAGGCAAAAGAGACCTGCATGGATGAACAAGGAGCTTCTAGCGGAGATCAGGTGGAAGAGAAAGGTCCATGGAATGTGGAAAGAGGGACACGCCACTTGAGAAGAATACAGGAATGTTGTCAGAGCATGCAGAGATGCAACGAGCAAGGCCAAGGCCCACCTGGAATTGAAGCTGGCAAGGGATGTCAGAAACAACAAGAAGGGCTTCTTCAACTACATCAGCAGCAAACAGAAGACTAGGGACAATGTGGGGCTGCTGCTGAACAAGGTGGGTGTCCTGGTGACGGAGGATGCAGAGAAGGCAGAGTTACTGAATGCCTTCTTTGCTTCAGTCTTCAGTGCCAAGGCAGGCCCTCAGGAATCCCAGGTCCTGGAGGCAGGAGAGGAAGCCTACAGAGAGGATGACTTTCCCTTGGTGGAGGAGGACTGTGTGAGGGATCGCTTAAGCAATCTGGATGCCCACAAATCCATGGGCCCTGATGGAATGCACCCACAAGTGCTGAGGGAGCTGGCACTTGTCATTGCTGAGCCACTCTCCAGCATCTTTGAAAGGTCCTGGAGGACAGGAGAGGTGCCCGAGGACTGGAGAAAAGCCAGTGTCACTCCAATCTTCAAAAAGGGCAAGAAGGAGGACCCAGGGAACTACTGGCCAGTCAGCCTCACCTCCATCCTGGGAAAGGTGATGGAGAAGCTCATTCTAGAGGTCTTCAACAAGCAAGTGGAGGAAAAGAAGGTGATCAGGAGTAGTCAGCATGGATTCACCAAGGGGAAATCATGCTTGACCAATCTGATAGCTTTCTACGATGACATGACTGGCTGGGTAGATGAGGGGAGAGCCGTGGATGTTGTCTACCTCGACTTCAGCAAGGCTTTTGACACTGTCTCCCATAACATCCTCATAGGGAAACTCAGGAAGTGTGGGCTGGATGAGTGGTCAGTGAAGTGGATTGAGAACTGGCTGAATGGCAGAACTCAGAGGGTTGTCATCAGCAGCACCGAGTCTAGTTGGAGGCCTGTAACTAGTGGTGTCCCCCAGAGGTCAGTACTTGGCCCAGTCTTGTTCAACTTCTTCATCAATGACCTGGATGAAGAGCTAGAATGTACCCTCAGCAAGTTTGCTGATGACACAAAACTGGGAGGAGTGGTGGATACACCAGAAGGCTGTGCTGCCATTCAGCGAGAACTGGACAGGCTGGAAAACTGGGCAGAGAGGAACCTGATGGAAGTTCAGCAAGGGCAAGTGCAGGGTCCTGCACCTGGGGAGGAACAACCCCATGCACCAGTACAGGCTTGGGGTGGACCTGCTGGAGAGCAGCTCTGCAGAGAGGGACC
>Ga0065711_1002559_pt1 | contig 34860 bp, 17 predicted proteins | sample Hoacrofraction12_FD_59098 | JGI IMG/M metagenome (GOLD analysis project Ga0065711, IMG submission 59098) | Hoatzin crop microbial communities from Cojedes, Venezuela - Epithelial fraction 12 v2 (version 2) | ecosystem: Host-associated > Birds > Digestive system > Esophagus > Crop | place... | reverse complement strand
TTTTTTTTTTTTTTTTTAAGGGAAATGAAAATTTTCTTTTTCTTTTCTGAATTTTTCTTATCTTTGGACAACTGCCAGTATTTCCCCCATGCTTCAGGGTGGGCACATGGACTGATTCAAAACTGCATGCAGAAATGAAGAACTTGAGAATGTATTGTCTAATAAAAATCTTATTTTAACTTACAAGATAGCAAGAGGTGGGAACTTAGGAACAGAAAATAGATATCATGTAATGGTTGAACAAAGAAACTTGAACTCCTCTAGTCACCTGCTGGAACAAAGTCTGCTGTAAGCAACCCTGCTCGCCACTTGCATAGAGTTTAAGTGCTGCAAATGAGAACTTCTCCATCACTCCCTTATAGCTCCCAGCAGCTTCCACTAGCTGGGGTTTTAGTATCTAATGAAGTCTAACAAGGTCTTAAAAATAATAATCCACTGCTGGGAAATCAATTTGATGGTAGAAAGACAGACAAGCTAAAATAACTCTTAAATATGTAGATAATTCCCAAGGAATAGAAAAATTCAGTGCTCAGCCCCTCCATCAAAGTCTGCTGAGGTTGATGAGAAGACTTCACGTTGGTTGAGGTCTATAACTTAGCATGTGGTGAAGGCTCACAGAAAATGGTGAAGCTGGCTAAAACCCCCTGCATTTTCTCCCATTCTCCATCACTTTGTAGTCAAGTACCAGAATCAGAGAGATCTATGCTAAGAAACTAAAAATGCAGCCCAAAAGAAGGCGTTTTCTCAATCTTGCACCTCTCGGGCAGATTCCACAGGACCTTACTGGTGAAATCCAGAAGAATATATCTGAAATCCATACAGCATTGAGCAGTTTAAGTAAAAAAATATCTATGGCACAATTTCTCTTAAATAATTCTCACGCCTGTCAAATGTGCACTGCAATCAATACTTTTATGACTGTAGCTGCAAGTTGCAAAGAAACACAGCAGCTATCTTTTAAACTGGTATCAGCTAGATATAATGGGATATCGGAATTAATGTTAGCTCAGTCAAGCATGACAGCTTGGTGTAATGACTAAGTGTCAGATACTTTGAAAGTTTACATCTCTTTTAATTACCATGATTACCCAGTCGACTGGTTTTCTGCTCATATGGGTCCTGGAGGCTACGAATGTGCAACAAACTGTAAGACACGCATACGTCAGCAAAGTTTTCCACTGAATGGTAAGGATCAGATGTTGATCCTTATCAAACTGCTGTCCCCTGCTAAGAAGCGCATTGCAGAAAACCTTACCGCTGCTTGGGATGGGGAGATATACCCTATTTTTGTTCTCTTACTCAATATAATGGTTTGTCTAGATAGTGGTAGTTGTGGAAACTTCGTAGATCAAGCAGTTTACTTACTGCAAGGTCTCTTCCGTATCCCACCAAGTTCAGGGTGGTCAAAAGCCTGCCTGTTTTATTTCTAATTAAGGCTTCCCTCTTTTGTCTCCAGGCTAATACAGCTCTTCAAACCAAATCCTCTGAGTTACATATTACGCACAAGAACTATTTTTTCCCCTGTGTGCACGGAGAGGCTGGAAATACAAACCCAACTTTTAATGAGTTCTGTTTTCAGCTAAAACACCTTTCACTTTGCCAGCTCAAAACTACCAAAAGAAGAAATTCTGTGTGAGGGAGTACTGGATAAGCACGCACATACACAAAACCCATTTAATTTACAAGGGCATGTAGTGATAGGACAAGCGGCAATGGATTTAAACTAAAAAAGGGTGGATTTAGATTAGATATAAGAAAGAAATTATTTGCTATGAGGGTGGTGAGGCACTGGCCCAGGTTGCCCAGAGAAGCTGTGGCTGCCCCCTACCTGGAAGTGATCAAGGCCAGGTTGGATGGGGCTTTGAGCAATCTGGTCTAGTGGAAGGTGTCTCTGCCCATGGCAGGGTGGGTTGGAAATGGATAATATTTAAGGTCCCTTCCAACCCAGACCGTTCTATGATAATTGGTCAATCCTATATCAGACCTGTAACAGTCAAATGGGGACCAGTGGGGCTCACCGACTGCTATTTCCAGGGAGGACTAGGGACCTCTGACTTGAGAATGCTAAATTAGACCTTTTCTGAGAGACAACAGTTTGCAGTAGGATTCAGTCAGGGAGGGACATCTCTTCACCAGCTCTTCTGTCCATAAATATACTTCTGCCTTCCCAGACTGCACCCCTCAATTCTGTGGATTGTGTCCTGAGTGTACTCTCCCTTATACATTTTTGAAACAAGTATTGCAAGGTATATGAGTAGATGTTTTCATAATGAAGGTAATTATCACTGCATTCTAATGTAATACAATACAGAGCCATGGTTCAGTAGCTTTACTTTCGAGCAAGTGTTAAAACAGAGAGCTTTAGATCTGTCATGAAAAACATCTGTAACTAACCTTTGGTGCTGCATGCCAGGATTTTCTCATACTAAACACTAATGAGGTGTGCTCTGGCCTTCCTGCCACAAGTGGATGAGGCTCTTCTAATGAGTCTATAGCTACAAAAAAAGAGGAAATATCTATCAAGTCACTTTGGCCTCTTTTTATATACAGTGCCATCTAATAACTAATTGTGACAGAACATTGCCTCCTAGAGATTGATATCACTACATTAAAAAAAAAAAAATCAAATCAGATCCCAGAAGAGGACAGGGGAGCTCAGAGAAAAAATAAGATTAGCCATGGATATGGTCAACTATCAGCACCATAATAGTGTTATAAATCCCATTACTTTCAATACATCTGACATAGTGTACACAGATAAAAAGCAGCAGTAAAATACCACATACAGGTTCATTATTTTCCTTGGCACATACCAGTTGTCATATAGTCTTGCAAGATGGGAAGGAAAGGGAAGGGGGTGTTTAGGGGATGGTGAAGGAGCACTCCCCTATCTTTTTTCCATTTTGGACACGTACAGGAAGCCTCTCCCAGGAGAGATGAAGCCACCACCACCAACCCTCAGGTACTACTAGCAGCGTGTGAAAGCCTCTGAGCTTAGCCAAGACCTGAAAATCCTTCTTCAGCCTGCCAAGGCCCAGAAAACACAGCTGAGCCTTGTTAGCAAATTGGCCAGGCAGAACAGATAAACTTCAGTTACCCCAAAAAGCCAATAAAGAGGACTTACAAGGCAAGTCTGGCTGGTCAGTAATGGAAAAGAGATTGGCAGCCTTGGCTTGGGAGGTGGGAGCCAAGGTAGCCGCGATAATTACCAAGGTTGTGCAAGTACATGATGCTCTTTGGGTCTGAGTTAAGAGCAGACAGGCAGGCAAGACACAACACAGCAGGAGACTTGGGATAGTAATGCTGTTAATTGGAGACAGCAAATAAGCCCAAGCCTGAGCAGAGCTCTCCTCTGCAATGCCCGGGCCCTGTGTGAAGTGTGTTGCTTCTGCTGTGCTGGCTTGACCCCTCCAGCAATCCTGCTATTAGACAGTGGAAACATTAGAGATGTCAGTGTGCCTCCTGCCCGGGTCTGGGCATTTGCCGAGAAGCAGCTTTTATGCATAAATAAATAAGTGCGGGGAATCTGGGATCGAACTCTCCACAAGTGAGATGAAACTTTAAAGAAAAGCCTGTGAAAAACTCAAACTGGAAGCAGTTTAACTACTGGCATCAGAGTTGGAGGGGGCAGCTAATGGAGCAAGGGAGAGAAAAGAGCACGATACATAAATTGCGAGGCCTGGGGTCAGCCAGAGAAGAACGGGTAAGAAATCTCCTTTATTCCCACTCTCACCTATTGTGATTTCCCCTGAAGAAAAAAAGAGCTTTCCAAGTGAAGAAGCCATCAATGCAAGCCAAATTTTATGTTGGTTACAAAACAACTCTCCCATTAACCCTTCCTGCAAGAATCACCATCAAGCTCTTCCTGTACAATGCAACATCTCTCCCACACCAGAAGGTCTCTTTATGAAAATTGCACTGTTGTTCAGTGACATTTTGCATGGCACAAGCCTGGCGGCTTCCATCATTTCCCACAGGAACCCCCATCTCACCCCAATCAATCACTTTCCTAAGAAAGCCTTCCTATTTCTCCATCTCTCAAGGTAGCTAGAGCTGGCTGCAGTGAAGGCAGCATGGGTACAGCAAAACTGTAAAGAAATGGGCTATACAACTCAGAAATGTTAAGTATATTAATGTGTTAGAGAGGTAACACAGTAGCTGTTCTTGCCATTAAATGCTTTAGTAATACACTAATCTCACCATCCACATAATTCTTAGCATCTCTCCAGAGAACCTGAGATTACTGCATCATATAAAAGAAAATGTTGCTTTTCCACTGTCATTCAACACACAAATTCTAGCACTGCCTTATTAAAATAACTTGCCCCTGACTTTTGTAGTATTCTGAAGGTAACAACACTTTAGACATGACATCCTTCTCCATAAGAGTGCAGTTACAGGAGGAGCCTTCTAATGGTTTTCACAAAGCAATAACTCTGCAAATTGGAAAAAAAAATGAAAAAGCTGCTTTTTATTAAGATCCTCTTTTTCATTAGCGTTTGTATATTAGACCTGGATATCGTTGTGTGGATATTGATGGTAGAGAACTGGGTAATATGGCACTGAAAACATCTTCTTCTGGTGATTTATTTTACTGTCAATACCCTTCATTTACTTTATTGAAGAATGAAAAAAAATGATAAAAGAACAATTTGATATATGCTTTTTTCCCAAGCTCAGGTGTAAGGTGTCTTTAGCAAGGATAACCTCTCAGTATTTAGAGACAGAATAAGCCCCATCATTAACATATATGTTTCTGCTTCAACGTGTTAGGGAATTCTACCAAATGACACTTGGGACCCCTATCCAAAACAAGACCTCTTCCAAACTGTTTGGAAGTTTCGCTGCTAGCAAAGCTCGTCTTTGTGCAAACCGTGCAGGGACCCTCTCCAGCAGACCCACCATCATTGACAAAGTTCCCCAGTGGCCCCCCTGCACCTTCCTCAAGCGTTCCCGCTATGATTTTATTTTGTTAAACTAGATCAAAGTTTTGACTCTCCTCACAAGTCATAAAAACATAAACACATTCACATAAAAGCACTTACTAGCTATCTCAGAAATGGTAGATAGCAAACTCAAGGCACTATTTTTCCTCACATCCGTAAAACTTTCTTCTTAAGTAGCCTGGGAGTATAATTTACAAAAAAAAAATTCTGATTCAATTCCCTTTAACTTCAAGTTTGTCCTTGACTCTTCCAGGAGGAAGATTTTCTTCTAGCAATTTTACAATTTCAAATCACCAGCACTGCTTTCAGAGCTGCTCAAGTACAACCCCTCTTCAGGCAAGAATCCTTTGCAGGTGAGTTTAAATGTCTCAAGTGTCAGCAAACGAGCTGCAGAAGGGCATCCTACCAGCCACTTGATTTCACTTACGCAAGGGCAAGATTCTCTCTCTCTCTTTTTTTTTTAATAAGTTAATATATTATTTGCAAATATCAACTGTAATTAGAACTACTTTGTGCATATTTTTTAATGACCATTTGTTCAATAAATGCATCCTACCCCAGTCCCAAGATTGGTATCTGTCTCCCCAACACTGCAGCTCAAATATTTTTTTGGCGAAAATATATACAGCTGAACTTAAGCTTTTGACAGAAATACACCAAGAATATCAACACATCAAAGATCTCCATTTGAATTCAGTGAAGCTATCACTTTTTTCTCTGCTTTTTATGAAAGAATTCCTTTAGAAACATATCCTAAGGCAACTTTTGCAGTATTGTGACTAAATTTTCATACCATTTGTAATTACACCGTTGTAAGCGTGGAGGTCTGGGGAGAGCAGTGTCCACTCATCTCACATAAAGGCTAGTGGGGACTAACAGACATTGCCAAGAGAAGACAGATATAACTGTGAAGTAGGATTATCCTAAAAGGACCACATTTTCTTCCCACTTATCCGAAACACTGACAGAGAACATCCAGAGAGTATGGCCCCAGCTGGGGAAACACTCAGCTGTCACAGACCCAGTCACAATGTGTATAATGGGTAGAAATCTCCATTTTCTCAGTTCCCAGCTAGCTGAGAGTCTCCAAGGCCACAAAACAACTGGGGGCAACTTGGAGCCACCACTTCAGATGCTCTAATTGAAATCAAGGCTGGAGCAGATGGGGTTTGGGAGTCTGAGACCCATAATCGGCTCCCTGGTACCCCTCCTCTGCACTGAGCAGATCTTGAATCTGGGCCAATATACACTGCATTTAGAAGGGTGCTTGAAGTAGATTAATTAGGGAGATGCATCACAAAAGCTGCTCTCATACTAAATAAAACATTTACTAGCATAATATATAGAAACAATTCAATTGGTTTCTACATTTCCATGTCCAACGCACTCTGTAGAGCTAAGAAGCACCTTTATAGGTTCTTAAGAAAGAATAACAACAATGGAAATTATTAAAAAAGAGCCTGAGACACCAAAAATTCAGTAATTAAAAGCGCCTAATATCATATTCATGCTTTCATGTATCAGATGCTCCCAAACTGTTCTTGCCGCATGCCTGCATTCATTACAATGTGTAAAACTGCAAGCGATAGTCATGGTCTGAAGTTAAATTATCCCACATCAAAAATCAGTCTGTGCTCTCTACCTCAATCTTGTCACGCTGCTTGGCTCCAAAGTTGGTCACTTCCCTTAATATAATCCTTATCTTTAATGCTTCGCTCCCTTCCCTCTCCCTCCACTTAAAAAATGCTTTGGACTGCAAAAATTTGTGGCAAAGGATTTCAGGAGGAAGTGGAAAACCTCACTGCAGTAATCTCTCCTCATACCCAAACACCAATTTGGAAACTCAAGGTGTCAAAAATCTCCCAAGTAGAATTTTTCTCCCATTAGTTTTTAAATATTCCTTCCCCAGAGGTGACCCTTCTGACATCCCACATCCCTGGCACGAGCGCACCACCACCAAACCCAGCCGCTCTAAGTCGACACTTTAATTAGCGGAGAGGTGAGGAAAGAGCACAGAGCAGCGAAGGCAGCGAGCCTGAGTGCGGGGCTGGTTGAACAGTGGGGTACAATGCCAAAGTCTGTGTTCAGGAGCGACCCAGGACCTCTCTCATTTTGACTGATGCAAACAGAAAGCACCAGGATTCCCCTCAGACGCCTTGGGAATGCCAACTGGCAGAAAGAGAGCTCATCTAGGCTAATTACTGAAAGAGCAGGACAAGTAAATGAGTCACAGCAAAAGAAATCTCAGCAAACGATGGTTGTCCTTTCACCACATTAAAACCTGGTATTTCCTTTGAGAAAAATCAAAACAATTTCCCTTCCTTTAACATTAATAAAAATCATGTCAGAAACACAGGCTTGGAGAAATGTGATTAAGTTTTAGATACGTGTCTTTCTTTGAAAATTATTCCAACATGCTAAATAATCTTTAATCAATGGAACACTTTGCACTTGATATTTTTTTTTTTGTGAATTGTTTAAACCTGAGAGGCTTTTAAAGCAACTTTCAGGTTCATTCCAGTCCTGTGCTACCTCTTCAAAGTTCAGAGCAATGGCTATGCATTCAAGTGCTGCATTACTGAGAAATCTACCTCAGATAGAAAATCACATTGTTATCATACAGACATATGGATGTTATCTGGAAATGAAGATCAAGTAAAAATTTTCAACATGTACAGTAAATACGAGGGGAGGATATTATTGTAATTGAATTGGAGAGTTAAATAGCATTATCACAGTAGAGAAAAAGCTAGTTATTACTATTCCAAGAAACAACAGGTGGAATTTCAAGGCAGTGGGTGGGCTGAGATCCTTCCCATTGAATTCAATAGCAGGCTTCAAGAGGCGCAAGCTTAGAACAACAAAATGATTACTCTGAAAAGCAGCAGGTTTCCTGCCTTGACAGTTAACAGATCAGAAGCTCCAAAGGATCACTTTTCTGCAGAAATCCTTGAAAGTGCAACTGCAGGATGGTGCTTTCCCCTGCACACATAAGGAATCTACATCACCAAAAGCAAGAGAGCATTTCTGTGCCAAAATTAAGTCAAGTGAGATTTACCAGTTTGCAAATGTCTGCACCTGGAGCAAAGATGGGCTGTGGAGTTTCGGAGACCGCTTCGAAACTGTGGCCCTTTGTAGACAATACACAGTTTAAGCACTTTTCTGTCATCCAAATGACTCATGAGCTTCCCCTTACGGTGGAAAGAAGTTGGCACCTCCTGACCGTAGTTCTGCTCATCACAGATCAGTGTCAGCTCAGGCTCCTAACTCAGGGCATTCAAACTGAGTGCCAAAAGTGTTGCTTTAAAGTTTCTCACCCACTGCATATTTGTGAGAGACTGAAAGAGTGAATGTCTCAACCATTGTGTAAAACAGGTCATGGTCTGCCCAGCAACAACAGACCACAAGTGAGAAGTTAGTTAACACAGAACGTGGAAGGCGTACTGGAGGAAGTGCAGTTCCATGGTCTGATGCGCCTTACCAGCTATGGCCAGAGGCCACATTGAGTTCATCTGAAGAAGGGTTTTGTGACCACCTGAGAGATACCTCATGACACCCCCACACACCCCTACGGATGCCTGCACAGAAGATCACAAACCTTCTGGAACGTGGACCATCTAAGTCCTCAAGAGGCCTAACTGAGGGTGGAGACTGGACTATAAAAAACACAACTAAAAAGAGCTGGCTGCACACCTGCACACCCATCACTGGAGGACTGCCACACGCATCATGGTCATGGCGGGATCCTAGGGTGGTGGTATCTTTCTCTCCCTTTCTCTCCCCTTTTCCTCTTATAGATATTTCCAGTAAGAATCTGTGTTGCCACCGCTTTTATGCTTTCCAAGTTCAAGTTACCTGTACCATGAAATAAAATGTTTAATTGATCGTTTGATGTCGTTCACCTTAATTTAGCCTAAGAGGATTTATACAACCTTAGCTGCTCTCCCCCCACCCACCCACAGCTGGTACACAACAGTATTTCACTGCACTAGCAGGGTGTGCTGACCTATATTAAAAAAAACAGGAGTTTTCATCAAGGGAAGGTAGTGCCCAAACAAGTACTTTGATACACCTATAGCTGCAGGAAAAGAATGAGCTAACAACCTAATAGGCATCATATAATTATATAGATCAGATCAAGAGACTGTCATTTATCAGGTTGACTAATTGTTCCTCTGTATATGACAAATTTCTGTTCAGATGAAAAAAGTTTTTCAATAGAACTGTAGTAAGCCATTAAACCCCGTAGCGTGTGAAGGTTTGAAATGTACTTAACACACAATATCCAAGGTATTTCAGGTCTCACTCCATGTCACATCAAGTCATCATTTTTTTTTATTGATGCATTACATTCCCAGGGCTGGGATGGTAGAAGTTGCAGCGAGGTCTCAGAGGTGCAGGTTTGGGTAAAACAGAGCATCATGTCATGAGATATTTATCAAGCGATAATGTGAACAACCGAAAAAGAAATGAGGTGGGGACAAAGGCTTCTCCAGCTGGGAAGTTATCGAACAGTTGGAGCCTAGGAACAGATAGCTCAGTGGCAGCTGGCTGTCCCCAACTCCCTAAAAAATTAATCACTGCAGATAAATGCATGAAAGGATACCACCTCGATCAGTGTCCCACTGAAACTGGTGGCAAAATTCCCATGTCTTGTTCCTACCCACCATCCAATCTGGCTGTGAGGCCCAGATGTGCTCACAGCAGTCCTGGTGCCGTGTTAGAATAAGTGTGCTGGCACCAGTGGATTTTTCCAGCGGTGCCTGTTGGGAAAATCCACAGGACCCATATGCCACCACTGCATACTCTCTCCTCGCTCCCTCTGCACCGTGCAGAATGAGCTCCTGGTCTTTGTGCCTTTGCAATACCAAACTTCCAGGTCTGGCCAGCCCTGTGGTGGAGACAAACAGGAGCATGAGGAGCTCACCGTGAGGAATTTGCTTCTATCCCTCCAGATACAGAATCTGATTTACAGTGTATACACCGAAGATGATGGAGTTGTGACTGCACAAAGAACCTTACTATCAGCTTTTCCTGGCATTCAGCAAATTACTTTTGCAGCCCTAAAACTCTGTTAGCACTGGAGCAAAATTACTCATCTAAACTTCTGTTGTCTTCAGCAGACATTTTTAAAAACTAGAATTTCTTACAAACAATACAAGAGCACACCGTGCTTTGAGAACAAGTACATGCATGAGCACCAGGAGTAGCCCTTGCAAATATACCTTGATTTAGAAACAGTCATTCTATGAATATTTGTGTTGATAAAACCATATTGTTCATAGAGAATTAACACAAGCAGAACACAGAATAACCAAAGGAAATTTACAAGTGCGATGGCGTGAATATTCCCAAGAGATACTGAGCAAATGAACTAACCCTAGTTATAAGAGCGTGCTCTGCATTTTCAGCACCAACATTATGCTTAGAAGAAAAATTCTTCTACCTCCAGCAGAGCAGCAGATACATAAAGGGCTGATAACAAAGACCAGTTAGGATTTTCCTACACTGGTAAAAGTATGTCTTGCTATTGTGGCATAAATACAGATCCTGTGTGAAACTGTAGCAAATTCCTGCTCTAGGTCTTATGTGCACAACACAAAGCTGATACAAGTACATTTACAGTCTAAATAGGACAATGCTACTTACTTTATGAAAAAGAACATTTAGCAATGTACAGCTATGTAATTACAGGCTGCTGACAGCCAATATAACTCGTGTGCTGGCATTTCTGTGGTGTAGAGTTCACTTTTACTGTGCCAGCTTTTTGGTTCTAAAGAAAGTTGGTTGTAAAGGCAGCATGTGACAACAGCATAGGCATCCACGGAAAACAGCTCTGGGGAAAAGGAGGATGGGATGGTAGAGCTCATGGGGCTATGCTGGAGGTTTCCCCACCTCTTGCCCTGATCTCTCCATAACCCCACCATATCCCTTCCTCCCAACCCTGTTACATCAAAAAACCTACATTCAGGAGCAAGAAGGTTTTCTGGATGTGCAGCTGCGCTGAAAAGGAGGGAGCTGCCCAACAGCAGCAACATGCTATTCGGAGGCATAAGTTACGTGGCTACTTTTTCTCAAGGAAGACTATTATTAAGGAGGTGAATATTATTTTTTCTGCTAATAGGAATGAAATGGGTTGAATTACTTAAGTTTGAAAATAGCCATTATATTTGATTATCAGAAAAAAAATCTGATTTCAGTAGGGACAATTTTTCCTTGTATATGTAGTAGTAACACCCAGCACCGACTGAAGTCAGGGAGGCTTTCCCACTGACTCAGTAGGCCAGGGTTTCCCTCTGCATATACAGCAGACCATAAACATTTCATAAATGATGGCAATCAAATCCAAATAAATATATTTAATAGACCAATCTTCTCAAGATTGATTCTGAAGAAGCTCTATAAAATGATACGTGCTTGCACATATAAAATAAAGTTTAAAAAGGGCTTTTTTCCTTCATGTTTTAAATTACTGAATTCTCCAGACTGATGCCTTTGATTTTAATCTAAGAGGGTGAATTTTCAGATTGCCTAAAGATAAATGAATATTTGTCATCTGTCCCACTAGCATTTTTCTAATATATTGCTTCTCCTTTTGGAAAAGCTGCTGAGATTTGAGTATAGTTTTTATCTCCTGTTGTAAAACCAAATTTGTTTTGAATGACAAATAATTCATTACAGAATTCATTGTTTACCTTTCCATGCCCGAGCCATCTTTTCAATGGTTTCAGGGCATTGTTCTAGCCAAAGTATCAAATTCACTCTGATATTTATTCCACCATGCAGTTTTGTGTTGTGCTCTGGCGAGCTTCCAGCTGAATTAATTTGACATTCACTGATCAATCAAACTGTCTCATTACTACCTTCTGCCCGCCTTGTCATCATGGCCCACTGTTGACAAGATATAGAAATGATGATCCGCAAGGTCACCTTCAGAAAATCTTTTATTTAATTGTAGTAGACTGCTAAGTCCCAGGGTTATCTGCAATTTTCCTGTATGTCTCTCCCTTTCTTTTTACTTGCACAGTGAATTATTTTACATAGACTCCTGCAGTTCACAGACGAAGTGACTCCAGCAGAGTTATTTAAGCAGTGGCCTCAGTAATTACACAGAGCGTTCGTATAAAGAGGATTGTTTTATTTCAAAAACCACACAAATGACAGGCCAAGTGGATCGTTCAGGGAAAAGTATTCAGAAAGGGCTACTGGACAAAACTGACAAAACCCTCCGCGTGGTATTATTTATATTCATTATGCTGGTGTTCACAAGAAAGCCACTTTCCTTGTTATATAGTGAATTATTCTAATCAATTACCACTTACGAGTGCCAACCGATACAGTGAAATTTGCCAGAAAGACAGTAGGATTCCTCACCAGAACTGATATTTTACCAGAGGATTTCCAATTTCTGCTTACATTTCTCTGAAGTAAATTGATTCTTGTAGCCATTGTTACAAAATTCTTACAAAATTAAAACATAGGTGTCCTATGCAGAAGTTCAAGCATTTAGAAGGAGACGTCTGGTCTTCTGAATTCTTCTGAGTTGGTTTAAATTTTCCACGGGAAGGATGTAAGTAATTTTTAGACACTCTACAATATTTTGTCATGCAGATATTCTGGTTCATGTTTTACATTAATGATTAGTGAATTAGTATACATCACTGGGAAAGGGAACTGAAGTCCTTTATATTCTTCCGAGAAAAATATAGCATAGTTTTAGTTATCTTTGGTTACACATATTCATGGATTAGGAACGTCCTAACATTTTTTGCCACCTAGGATCACATATGACACTGACCCTTATGCACCATCAGGCTTACAAGACACCACAGTTAAACCAGAATATGGATCTGATATTTCAGTCTGATTTTGTCTGAAAAACATAGCATATTCCTCAGGCTCATTATAAGATTTGGGCTGCTGTGGTGGAAAAGCAAGTATGATCTGATAGATAGGACTCGTTTATTTCAATACATTGCCTCTTATGTTGAATGGTTTTATCTTATTTTTCTCCCATTTCTTAGAATTTTTTAATGAGGAATATCTAAAAATTCAAGCACTAGTGTTTTTGTTGCATCTAATGTTTCCATCAATAAAACTTTTGTCTGTGTTAGATATATATGTTGATTGGAGTTCTGTGTGTGTGCACATAGCAGCAAACACGTCTCAGCATTGCAGGTGTGCAGACCATTAATCAATTATGACATGATCACCAGTGTAACATGTAAACTCCATCACTTCCACAAACTTGGTAAGGACACTTATATAAGAGAGAAGCTGTACAAGGAAAGGGGTGGATGTTTCAACAAGTCAAAGTCGTCAGATGCCTTGGGACCAATTTGCTAGGTACTTAGAAACCAAAGGGCATCATTATCTTTAAGATGAAAGCTCACTTTGCAGTAAAACACAAGCCATCAAACTGGAGATGGGAAAGTTAAAGGAGTTATTAAAAGGATAGGAAGTAGTTTGGCAGCAAGCCTTGTGGAGTACTTCCTGAATGCAAAGGGGAATTAAGGTATTGTCACTCCAACCCCAGAGGAGAAGATGCTGACTTACAAAGAATTTGTAGAAACAGATGACTAGGTCTATACGAGGTGTATCTGAAGCAGAACTGATAATTTGAAAAACTATAAGATCAACAGAGGCAAAGCTGAAAGAACAGGAAAAATCAGGCAAAAACAAAAAAAGGTAATTTTGTTAAGTTTTATAACACTGATAAGCACATTATTAAGTCCTGAATAAAAGCATTGAGGTAGACTTCTCTCTTGTCGCATGCAGGTGGGCAAAAATGATTTTTCCTTGTCATTCAGTCTAATATCTATTGCAACATGTAATTTCTGTGCTCCCAGATCTTTAAAAGGGTTGAAAGGAAAAGTATTTTGGGTAAAAAGGGTATTTTCTCTTACTTGAAATCAGAACTTTTTTATTATTAATTTTCCACCTGATCACACAATCAAATGCAACCTTCCCTCCCTGACCTATGTTCGCAAACTTTTAACAATTTCATAGGAACTGGCCCAGAACAACCTGCTGAACTCCTCATACTGCAGTGGGTCCACAGGATACATTTATCAAAAACAATATTAATGTCACAGCTTAAGCAAGGGCTACCCACTAAGTCCTTTTCACCACACTCACTCCCACATTGTACCACAGTCCACCACTGTCTATCTACTGTGTGCCACTGCCAGACAACAGGGACGCTTCTGGGAAACAGAACTAACATAGTGAGGAAGGAAAATAAATCTCTGGACCACATTTTTAATAAAATTTAATGCCATTTTTGATCACAGATTACAGTTCATCCAAATTTGGAGACTTGCAGCTTTTCTGCACACAGATTCCTCTTGGCTAACTGATCAGGTTGTTGCCAGAACAGAAAACGCTTGGGAGGACATCAGTCCCACAGGACATGGAAATAAACTTATGAATCACTTGCTAAAATTGAAAGAAAATGGGTCATGGAATACTTAAAATATGCTTATACATGAAAGAAAAGAGGACCTGAGCATCTTCACAAAGTGTCGCATTATTTTCATGGTACCATTCTGAAAACATTCTGCAGATTCGAGAAGTACTGACTCTCATTTCATTCTTCAACTGCTGTTAGTTAGGCTGGGCTTGGTTGTCATGTCTCCTGATTTTGAGCAGTGGGATAGGCATTTATATAGGCACGATAGAGAAAGGAGATAAAGACAGAAATATTACTTTGAAATATGATCCAGGACCTTGCTCTAACTTAACGTACAACAGCGCAGATGACTGCTCCTAGCTTTGATACACTGGAAAGACATCCCATTTCCAAATACGAAGTCATGGTGTTTACATAGCTCATGAGAAATTACCGACATGTTCCAATGAAACTTTAATTGATGGTGCAAAGTGCTATTAACACCATGGTGCACTGCCAAGCAACATTGCTATTTGTAGCCTCCCCTTTCACGATTTTTGTTGTGTATTCTCAAAGCTGACTGCCAATCCAGTTAGGTGTTGCTGCATAGTCTGCCAAAGGTGTTTCAAAGGCCTGTTTACCCTCGGTGAAGAAAAGTCTCTCTGGCCCTGGATTATAGGTTACAAGCCTCCAGCTCTCAGCTCTGCGCTCTGAACACTAAGCTCAAAGTCATTAATTCAAGCAGAAGTGGAAGACTACAATCGCGTTTCCACTGGGTGCCAAGAGATATTTGTTGACATCAAGAGAATGCTTGAATTTTTTTTCCTACAGTTAAAGCTATAATAAACTGAGAATCCTTTTATTTTCCTTCTTATTTACAGTACAGAATTGCAAGACAGATGGCAAGAACCCATACAGTATAAAGAAAAGGGTAGCTTTAATTGGCATTTCTGTTAAAAGGATTGCTGTGTGATAAAGGCTTGTATTTTCCCCTGCTAAAGGTTGGAAATTAGATCTTTGATGGAGGTTTAGGATTGTGACTGAAGAAAGTATGTATTTTGTCCTTGGGATGGATGGCTTATTTACAGCTGCTGTGTAGCATTAGTTTATCAATTACCTCTGAAAATGTGATTTACCTATCTGGAGAAAAAAGCATTGTTTTTATTGTCTCTAATGATTAGTTTTCACAGTTCTTGTTGTTCCCAGCTGCAATAAAATAGGTCTATGACAGAAGTTTCAATGTGTGCTGCAAAAGTTTTACTGCTGTCAGCACACTTCTCTCCATCTTCCATTTTGCGTTATAGTTTTTTCATATTGCACTTGTATTTGTAATGATAACAGAAGAACTGTTGGGTTTTTTTTCAGCAGATTGATCTGTGTATCTTTAAAAAGGTATATATTCATATTTAGAAGGAAATAAGTAAAGAATTGCCAAGACCACTGAATTCATCCCCCTGAAGTCGAAGACAATCTCTCATCCAAGGCCCAGACAGGAAAACCTACAAAAGATCCAGCAGACATCCAATAGGATGCAAAACAGATCCCAAACTGTTTCTATCACTGAAATCTCTCCGGGATCCAGAAATCTCTCAGCAGCAACTGATCATGCACACATCTCTCACATTGCCTGAAAACTTTCCATCATGTGATTCTAGGAGGAACAAATCTGATTCTGGTCCTCCACATTCCCTTCCATTTGCTCACCAAAGCCTTAAACTCAACTTGCTACAGGTTTAACATCATCTCTAATAGCAATCTCACTTCTTGAAGGACACGTTTTCTTACCTATGTTAAATTAAAAGATATTTTAGGGAATTTCCTCCGTTCCCCTTGATTGCTGACAACCCTGTCCCCAGGAAGGCAAAGGCTGACTCTTACGCTTTCTGCTGTGTTGACAGTAGGTTGCATTTTTACTTCGTTTGCCTGCAGAGCTACAGGGAAACAGCTGGGATGTGGCTATTCTGAACGAGCTCAAGAATATTAGAATTCAGCATACCAATAACACAAGAGCAACTGCTTACCATAAAAGGAGGAGTGAGCAAGATCTTGTTCTTATCAGAGCTTGTGACAAAGCCAAATGGAGCCAAATTATGCACTGAATGGTTTTTGGATGGAAGGAGTAAGCGTTTGCCTTTCCCTAGTTCACCTGTTTTATCTTTTTTTGGTTTTATGGGAACAACATCTTGGCATAAAGTCAACTGTCAACAAGATTTCTGAAAGTGTGACCATTTCAGTAACTTGTAGTGTAGCGCTTTCCATTTGGAAATGGTTTCTTACCGTCTTCCCTGTTTTCTCCTCCTTTTGCTGTGTACTGTTCAAGTGTTGGTAAATTAAGTCCTTGATAAGGCAAAGGTTGTAAGCATGTGATTAACATAAAAATGGCCTGTCAGCAGTCTCAAAGTGGATTTTATCATGGGACTACTGAGATGCTTAATGTTCAGCATGAATTAAGCGCTCTGCCAGTTAGAAGGTCTGTTTCCCATGTTGTGCCTATATTACTGCTGTAAGTTAAATTACCACAGTCTATAAAACACCTTGTAGTCCATTTCTTCTGGATGAAAGGAGCTATGCAGAATAAATTACAGTTTCTGAAACACAAACTCCCACCTGAAATGATTATGGAAAAAAATACAGGAAAATGGTTGTAGATATATTTCTATTCCATTTCAGTGTCACAAATTTCAGTGTATTCTCTTTGTATCAGATAATTCCATCTTGCTAATTTTCAGGTTTCACAATCACCAATTACAAGCAAAATGTCAAAATAACAGGAAGGCAAAGCATCAGGGCTGTCATTTGTCTGTCAACAAGCTGTATCTATTCATAACTAAATCTAAAATACAGCTCAGATATTTTATGTCAGAAATTAAGGTAAGAAATCTTTCAAATAAGCATATTCCTACTCTATGATCAACCTCCTTTAGACTAATTTTAGAACATGTTAGCTGTACATTAGAAGAAAGAGACGGACCAAATATGTGTATGCTAACATGGTGTTCAATATCACATTTCAAGGGGCATAAAAGCATCTCAAACTCTTCCATCTTTTTTGACTGGCCCACAAGGAAATAGCATTAGTAAGTGGCATAAAATCATTCTGTTTTGAGCAGTAACCTGACCTCTTGTTTTCATTTGTGTCAGAACTGAAAGCTCAAAGGGACAATGGGAAAAGATGGCACCCTGGAGACAGACAGATCACACATTTTTTCTATCAATCAAATAGTCTTTGTGCTCAGGTGGACTGAACTCAAGAATGTGGCTTGAATTAGAATTGCTGTCAAATTTATCTTCAGCGTTTGATATACTAACTACACTTTCATGCAAGAATTAAGAGTTTTTCACTGATGTGATGAATGTGATACTTTGGGCTCTTTACATCATCCAAAAAATCGAGCAGAAAAATTTGACTCTGACCTTGCAGACTGGTTACTGACATGCTGTAAGGTATTCCAAGGTGGCATCAACCACCATATACATCCCATAATGTAGTATAACCTTGCTAAGAAATCAATGCAGTGGAGTCATACACATGTATTTAGATCCTGGGCAGTCCAGACTGACATGCCAGTTAGTAACACCCATAGAGTTCTTTGAAGAAGTAAAGGCTAAGGTACTTAGTAGCTACGTTTACTCTATCTGGCATAAGAAAATGAAATTAAGACTAGTGTTTGATTGATGCCATTCTGTAATCACTTAAAATGACTTCATCAGTTTTCTGAGAAAATTGAGAAATGGTTTTACCCAGCAATTTGGGAAAAATTATGTTAAAATGATTTGCTCTCTATAATTCAGGACAACAAAGGGAACTGACTGAAAATGCAACTTCCTTCAAATATACTTAAAGGAAGCACCCAAACAATTGCAAAAGCCACCAAAGCCATCTGTGAGACAAAGCTTGCAGGACCCACAGTGCTGAGCTTTCCACCAGACAGCAGCTGAAGTTCACAGGATCATGAGGCAGTCCACGGTACTCTTTCCTAGGTGCCTGTGGTCCTTCCCTTGGGTGCTCTCCAGACAGGCACCCAAACATGTACCCTCATGCCTGGGATCAAAACCTGTGTCTCGAAGCACAATCCACAATTAGATAGTCCAATTGCAAAATCAACACTCAAAATGTGACTTCAGATGGGGTGACAAATTGAGGGTTACAGACAAGGGGAAAAATATATTTATAGCTGATATTTGAAAATAAATGTAGAGTTATTGCAGTAGAGATATGCACACATATTCTTGCAGATGGCTGGGGCTGCCAAGAGGAGGAAATTCAAACACCAGCAGCTGCAGGTTTGTATGGGAATGGAGGCGAACTTTCTGGTAAAATAAATGGATGAGTCCATGACAGAGGTATGCAAGCCTTCAAGACAGCTACTCGATATTCAGTCTTTTAGGTTGTAATGTCTGCTCCATTTCCATGAGCATTCAACAGCATAGAGGGAAAATGATATGGTATTTGTGCAGTGACGTGCCTGATGATGGGTAGGTGGGAATTTGTCACTAATTTCTCCTTTTCATTATGTATAATCGAGAGTATATATATGTAATACATAGATAGATACATTTAAATCTTTGCACCTGGTCCGTGGGAGCACTGCAAGCTTGTAAATATCATTTAGTGATATTTAACAAACCAGCCGGAGTTTGACAAAAATAAACAGCACCAGTGTGAAAGAAAGCAAGCGCTTTCATTAAACATCTTCTGAAATCAGTTATATTTCACTTCCTTAAAACAGCAAAAACTCCAGTACCCTTGGCACACAAACTGTCGTGTTTTGCTTGGCATACTATGTAGGTTGCATCTTGTGCAAAGAAGAAAACTTTGGTTCTTCATTTAAGAATTATGAATGATTTAGCATGAATTGTTTTTTTAAATATGACATACGCAAATATATATTTGTGAATATATAAATATATATTTAAAAGCTTCAAAACACACATATGCACTTTTCAAATGTGCACATATATATGCACATATATGGATAAACTTGACTTTCAGTCCTGTTCCCTAGCTACCACAGAAAAGGAATCCTGCTGCATTTTCAAAGCTGAGCCTCTCATCACAGGCTTTTTCCCTTGGAGTCTTGTAAAAAGTCAAGAAAGCAATTTCAAAGCATTGGTACTGGGTTTTCAGTCTTTAACTAGGAAAAATCAGCATAGTTCTGTATTCAGGATAATATATGAAGTCACAAATGGCTTGGTCAATGTATTTTAAGCCTTAAAAAACTAGCTGTACCACACACCAACTCACGCAAGCTGAAATACAAAGATCACTGAAGTTGAAAACTACATGGCTACTGACTTGAACAGGGCTTTGGTATCACTCAAAGTTTTTACTGCCTTAGTGCTGCTGACTTAGTGAGAAAAAATATATAGAACACACATGCTGTAATACTAATTCTGAACATCCTGATAATACTGAATCATGCAGATATATTATAAATGCTAAGTGAAGGCAAGCCTCCTCAGCAGACTTCCCAAGAATATGAAGTAGAACAGAGCCAAAAGACACAACAACTTTAATCAAAACTAAGTCAGACAATAAGAACACAAAGTGCCCAAACTAAGAAGCCACCCTCTGTTGGCATGCGTCTCGCAAGTGTCCGGCTCAGATTCTAAGGACAATAACCAGCCACATGAAGCAATAGCTTCTCTACTCACTGTACTATTTCCACTAGAAACTAGAAATTAGATTCAATTCCTTGGTTAGAAAACTCCCATTTCATGCAGAAATTGGGCTAGAAGACAGGTTAAACTTTCCTTAATCTGTTTTTTTCTCTAGAAGTGATACATTATTGTCATTATGCTAATGAAGTCCACTTAGGTTGTGTGAATGGTCTCCTATTTTTTTTCATAAAACACATATAACAAAGAAGTAAATTTCAGCAGTGATAGACAGCTGTCAAGTAACACACAGGGCAATCCACCTACCAGGAATTGCTGCTGTTTATCTGGGCACCACAAAAACCTCTTGCAACAGCTGACATTTGTGAAAGGGTCTTCTGCAGCAAGAGCCTAGCAAACAATTATTTTTGTCATTTCACTTCCTTTCCCCCATTTTCCACAGACAAGTTAAAGTTAGCAAGGCAGTGCTGCTCTGATCTGAAATTTATGTGAAGAAAAGCTAATGCTGGTGTAGAGTATTGCCTGATTTTCTTGAGCCAAACCTTCAAGCTAAGCAATCATTACCAGTTTTATGCCCAAAGACTAACTATGCTATGTTCTCCTGACTCTTTCTTGAAATAGTTAATAAGTTTGGACACAGCTCTATAAATATCTGGCAAGAATCAGCATTTCACTAGCAAATCACTTCACAGCAGTGAATAGCTTGCCTTAAATAAAGCATCACATTTTTCCTCATTGTGAATTATCCACAAGCAGATTATCGTTTAAGCAAGTTTATTTGTTGTGCACAGCTATTTACCACATAATTTCTGTAAATAATTAATGTTCTTTAGTTTATTTGTAAGTGATCAGCTCCAAGTCTACAACATCAGAAGGTGAAGCGGGGTATGGTTAGTACAGCAGCAGCTAGACAATCTTCATGTCAGGGTTATGTGAATTCTTCTTGTTCTCTTTTGCATCTTAAATATTTTTCTTTTCCCAGAATCCCAACATAGTCCAACACACTTTGACTGTTCCCGAAACACTCTCTCTCTTTCTGGGGACTAGAAAGAGCTACAGCATTTAGTCACAGTCCTCATCTGTGATCCTGGGCAAGTGCATCAGGAATTCACTTGCATATTTAGGTTCCTAAAGTTGTTCAAGACCGAGCCTTAGGGCAAGTCTATGGTGTAGATAATACGCAACGCTTTGATCCCCAAGCCAAGGCCAGCCAGCAGAATCAGCTCTGCTCCCAGTACCTGCTGTCGTGGCCATGCTGCTGCTGGGCCTGAGCCAGCTCACCATGACGGACCGGGGCATGCAGAGAGCTGCCCTGCTCCCTGCCCGTCCCCGAAAGGCAGAGAGGGGACAGGGCTTCCTCCTGCACAAGGCAGCCATCGGGCTGGAGCGTAGCAGAGGGTGCTCAGATGCCAGTCTAATGGAAATCAAAGCACCACAAATTCCACTATGTTCTGTTATTTATTAAGGTGTTCTACTCAGTTGTTATAGTTTCTGTTATTAGTTTAATTGACCATAAAATAAATAAAAGATGCACACTATAAACCTGTAAACCAAAGCAATATTTCATTACCAAAGAGACAGTGTATGTAAAAAAATCTTTCAATTAACACTTAAAAACATTAATCTCAGATTAATCTTTTCTTAAACAGATCAGGATCTCAACTAACCAGAACAAATATAACACTACTATTGTCAGTGCAGGAATGCTGATTTACTCCAGTTCAACCTCCTCCTAATGATTCGGAGCTGTTGAACATGACAGTCCCACACTCTCTACTTGTCAAAATCTCTGATCCAGAAAACATTTTGAGGACAGAAAGCAGAGCGTGGACTCCCAGTTGTGCTGGGGATCTGCCAAAACAAGTGGTAGTGTTGTGCAGCTGGGAAGACTAAGTTGAAAAGATATAGCATTTGCTAGTTGCATTTCAGACTTTCTAAGATAGGAATATTGTAGAGTAATTTTAAGCAAAGATACTCTTATGATGCCACATAAATTTGGTACCTGAATTTCAGACATAAAATTTTAAATAAACTAGAAGAAAAACATGGCATTACTTATTTTTTTCACCCTCAAAATAACAAGATTGGTTGTCACTTCAACTTTTTACAAAACCTGTCTTTTGTGCTGTATCAGAAGAGAGCAGCTAACAAAATAAACATGCTGAAAGACCTTTTTGCATTTCCTACTTAACAAAAGCTTCCACTGCAATTTAGCAATAGGAAGGCATCCAAACTCCTTCTGTTCTCTGATCTTGAGAAAGATGCCAAGGTCATTAGGTACCAAAAGATACATTTACAAAATGCCTCCAGAGGTTGTGCTCCTAGGGAATTGGATGCTCGGCTTAATTACTGGTCTTGAAAATTGCTATCTCTATCTTAAGATACTTTTATAACCTTGAAAATTTGGCTGTAAACTACCCTGGAAAATGAGATTTAGAGACATAATATATTGTTGGCATTTTGTCTGGGATCTCAACACCAAAGAATGGGCACCTATTATTGAATAATTAAGGAAAAAACATGAATTATTCAGAAGACCTGTGTTTCCCTTCTCAAAGGAAGCTGTTATGTCCCAAATCTGAGCCTGCAGACAAACAAGCTTGTGTCCTGCTGAGCCACCCCAAGCTGTATGAGAGCAACGGCTGCAACTGCTCTCCCTCCCTCTTGGCATCCATTGACATGTTCACAGAGGCTGCTGCTCCCAGAAGGGCAGCTCAGGGACTTGCTGTAAGCAAGAGAGGAGGTTTCTGTCCAGTTAAGTCCCCTCTCTTGAATTCCCACTGGATGGACCGCTTTCTCAGCACCATCCAGAGAGCCTACAGCGATTTACAATGCTCAGCCTGGGGTTAAGTCTGCCCTGTAATAACCCAGCCTCTGATGGACAGCCTACCACCAACCCCTGCATGAGATAGTATCTAACATCCATTCCAGCTGCAGTCCTTCTGCCTTGAGGTGTGCTTAATTTCTAAAAAATCAATTCAGCTGATCAGCAGATAAGCCTGGGCACGGACGTTAGCCTCCCCAAGGTGACAGGACCCACACGAACTCCTGCATGACGGGTGCTGTAGGAGAGTCCAAAGTCATGCCCACTGCTGCTCACATCGCCCTTACCTGAGCCATGCCAGGTCTTGATTTAACAGCAATAGAAAGCACTTTCCCCACTCCCCTCCTCCAGCAAAGGCAAACAAGAAGGTCCCAGAGCAGGCCTCAATATAGAAGCTTTTTCCTCTCCTCACCTACAGCCTTGATGACTTGTGCCGATATCTAATTAATTAATTAAGGTTAGTTGAGGTCGGGGCCTGGAATCTGAGCAATTAAACTCCCCTGCTAAAACAAACCACGTGCATGAGGCAAGCTGCCAAGTTTGGTATTTGTGAAATTTGACTCGAGAAAGTAGCTGCCCTGCGCCTAACCCTCGCGGGTGTGCTGCTGAGAGCTGGCTCCGGCTGCCGGGCTGCACCATGGATCAGAGATGGCACGGAAGGGGAAGAAAGAAGTCCTGCTAACTTCTGTTTGAAGGATGACTTTTCCTGTCCTTATCGTGAACTTGAATATCTGATGTTTTAATTTTAAAGTCCAGCTCTTGAAATCGAGTGAGTGATTAGATACAATATCTTGCCTTTGACAAGAGAGCCTTTGCGGGTTCAAAGATGAGCTTGAAAATGAAAGCTGATTAAAGCCTGAAGGGTCAAAGCCAAGGATGGAAATAAAAGTTACCTGACAGAGAACTTCTTTTTAAAGATCACACGCATTTAATCCTACTGCAAGATTTTCGACTTACATAATTTAGTGGTGCAGAAGCAGAACATGTAGTTCATGGAGGGACAAAGGTCACCTGGGCACCCAGGTGGGGCAGGGAAGCAGTGACTCGGCGCGAGGGACTCTGCGATGGCAGTGCCTGCTGAGGCAAGCTGCCTCGCCGACATTAATCACTACCTGGCCTGTTATAAATATATAAACAGACAGCTCATTTCTGCTGTAAACAGCATAGAGCTACCAGCTGTGAGGCTTGTACTCATCAGTTTAAAAATTAAAAGTATTTTATTGCGAACATTTTTTGCAAAACCTCTTCATACTCTTCAGGCAAATGAAGATGAGCTGGAGAACATCCTAAATACTGCTATAAGCAGAAGATGAGCACGCAGCTCACAAACATCATATGGTCACAGCTTGACAAAAAGCCTTTGGCACATGGATCTGGATGGATCATGGTTATTACTGCTTGGATTTTCTGTCATTCCCAGGAATATCTGTATTTTGCACTTGTTAATTAATCCAAGCTTGTTGTGAAGTGATCCAGAAAGTTTTTCGAAATCAAAAAGGAAAATATGTCAGAAAGGTCTGTCCATCCCCACCTCCCAAAACATTGGAGAATTGCTAATAGTAATCCTGTAAGTGGCTAGACAGGTTGGAGTCACAGGATTTCATTCCTATTATTGCATTTTAGACTTTCTAAGATATAATAGATTAGAGGTCATTTAAATAATTATAGCTGATATGAAATTAAAATAGCCTTGACAGTACATTCTCAGATATAAAATTTTAAATAAACTTTTTGAAACAAAAAACCAGAGCTATTGGCTCTAAAAGATTTGTGTCCCACTAACCTCTGCAGTGTCACATATTTTAACCAATTAACTCAATGTCAGCCAGCCTGCTGGATGGCTCGCTTATTTACTAATAAATGCTCTTTATCGAACAGAATAAACACACCCCAAACTGAACAAACAGCAGAAAAAAATCTCCAGTATTTTTCTAAATAAAGTAATTATTTAGAAAATGGTTTTGAGCTGTTTGCTATGAGAACATGCAGAGCTTCAGTGAACCTGGAGCATGGAGACCCACCATGGGTGCCCACCTCCTGGGCAAATCCAACACTTGGAAAAACACTTTCAGAAACAGAGACTTGCTATCTCCTATTTACAGGCCTGCCCCAGCTCTGACCTGGACCCGCTCTGCTACAACAGCAGTTCAGTCTTCTCTAGTCCAGAACAACAGCCTGGATCTGGGGGAAGAGGGGCAGCAAGGGCCTCTTGAAGACACAGGGCTCCTCTTCGCACCCCGTGAGGGCAACTTTAGAGGGAGCAGAAAGGAAGTGTATTTCTTTCTTGCTTCATTTGACAAACAACAAAAAGAATCTGGTCATCAGGAAGCATTTTTTGAAGTAAAATCTGCTTTTGCATGGATTTCAGCTCTTGCATCCCTGAAGACCACATCGAAGGTTAACACACGTTCTTCTGCAATGCATCATTTCCTCAGGCCCATTTGCTCCCTAATTTGACTTCCACTCCCCAGCTATTGATATACTAGGTATAACATGGAGACATCAGGAGGTCATGAACAGGTCTCTACACAAATACTGTTGGTGAACTGCTTGCATTGCTCACCCAGGGAGTTCACAATGGATACGCAGTAAGCTGCGACTGTAAAAACCTGCTGATCATCCTTCCTCTGGGTGGGATGATTCTAACAACTTTAAGTCAAGACAAAGAAACCCGTGTAGAAAAGCCATTAAATAAAGTCATATATACAGTTCCCTTTTGTATTCAAGCTTACCCAGGCTTTTACCCCTTGAGGACTGCATGATTTGTACACCCAGACGTAAATGTAGGGGAGAGCTTAAATGCTTTTTACCCTATGGGTAGCATAGCAGGAACCAATGTCCCTAATTCCTTCTTTATTCATCCTCTATATACAAGAAGAGAGGTCTTGATGCAGGAAAACACTTCAGAGGCTGTTTGATTTACTTAGGTACATGCTTGTAATTCCAAGTGAATTGCTGAGCAGAGCTAGACTTAAGAATATATTTAAGTATGGGACCAGAATAAGTAAGAATGCAGCTACAGCAAAACATGGTGAAGTATTTTAAACCTATATAGCAGACACACGTTAGCAAATCAGTAAACCAGGATGGTCAGACTGTCATCTGTACAGACGGTTTTCCTCAGCCAGGAATTTGCTTTATTCTGAGACATAAAAAATTAAAACACCTTGCTAAAGAGTCCTCTGGTTTACAAGACAAGCTATTCTGGAGAAGAATATAAATGTGTTTGCTGCTTCATTGACAGTCTATGCTTCAGATTTACTTTTTTAAGATACAATGTCTGAAGCATATTTCCCTAGTGATAAAAATCCCGTTAGTAATCCTGACAAAATCCTAAAGGGCTAAAAAGCAATGAAGAGGATTTCTAATGGTAAGTTATAAATCCTTTTAGAGAATAACTTGATTTAAAATAATTCAGAGGGAAAAAAAAAAAAAGAATCTTAGGAACGAGGCAGTTCTACTTAAAAAACCTTGAGCAAGATCAGGGACACTTAGGAGGGCTGCCACTTTCTCTCAGGCAAGGAGATGACACTGAGCAGCAGCTTTTGCTCCTCGCTAGGCCAGTGAGGCACCCTGTACCTGAGGCGAGGGTGAGAAGGAGAGATCATTTGTACAGTGCTGTCTGTAATCCCATCTTCCAGAAAACATATTGAGTTCTCCCCATTAGGTCAATAAGAAGATAAGTCAAGATCATGAGAAAAAGTGATGTGTACAGCTGCAGTAAATGGGGCCTTCAGTGCAAACAGCGACGTTGAAATGGAAGCAAATAGCAGAGTGCAGTGCATTTGGCTGATTTCTCCTGTAACACGGGCAAGTCTTCATTATTTTTCTTGTACCACGGATGACTTCCACTTACTGCCCTACACAACATTCAAGACCTGATTTTCAGGCTTTTTTTTTTCCCACAGGGCTATCTGTGCCACATAAATATCTGATTTATAATTGTGTTAACTGCTTTAGAACACTTGTAATTTTTATCCATTATTTGGAGATGAATGAATGCACATCTTCACACCCAAGGGTAGCATGCATTTCTTCACTATGGGGGTGGTGAGGCCCTGGCCCAGGTTGCCCAGAGAAGCTGTGGCTACCCCCTCCCTGGCAGTGTTGAAGGCCAGGTTGGATGGGGCTTTGAGAAACCTGATCAGTGGAAGGTGTCCCTGCCCATGGCAGAGGGGTTGGAACTGGATGATCTATAAGATCCTTTCCAACCCAAACCATTCTATGATTCTATGCAGTGAAAGTCACACTTGCGGAATACAAGAGTTTCTGCTGAAAAACAGAAGGTATATATGTTAAAAAAATCCTGAAATATCTTCATTAAGCCTCAAATGCTGCAAATACATAGCTCATTCTACAAACTAAACAGACCAACAACATATCTAATATTATTCCTCTGCTAGATTTATAATAGACCTGAATTTGGTGTGGAAACTGCTCGTTGAATGAAATGGGGGGAGGGAGGGAATTGATTGGGGTCTTTGCACCTTGTGTCACCAAAGGCAGAACAAGAGCTATGATTAATAATTCATCACATTCAATTATTAATTTATCAAAAAGACTACATTCTTTAGTCACCTGGGTTTTAACAAGGATGAAATCAATTGGATTCCACAGGAATCGATAAACCCACTACATTTAAATAAATAATTATACACCTGGAGATTTTTAAGCTCCTTTATAGCCTTCTAGAGCAGAAGTGCAACACTTGGCAAAATCTGCAGGCTGCAAAGAAATGACTACCATTCTCTGTTGTCTGCGACAGTACTACTTTTTACATGGCAAGTAATTAGAAAACAGAGCTCACTGCTGAAACACGCACATGGCAAGAGGCTGGAAGAGGCAGGGAAGTCTCCCAGGGACAGACTTAGAAAAATGACCTTGATAAATTGGAGAAACGGACTGAAACCGCGAGAATGAAATTCACTGAAGACAAGTGCAAAGTGCTATGGTGGGGAGGGCAAATCCGATGTGCCCACACAAACTGGGACACAGCTGGCTCTGGAGGCACAGCGCAACGCAAACTGGAAATGAGGGAAGACTATGGCAGGTTTTGTGGACATCTGCACGAGGGCAGGACCTGCGCGGACGTCGCCGACCAGCATGTTCAGAGCAGCACCGGCTGCTCCGGGGGGCGAGGTCTGGACGACGCTCCCCTGGGCAGGCCGCATGGCTGGGCAGCCCCTGCCCTCCTCCTCGTGCTGCCTTCTGCTCTTGTTTAAACGCAGAAGTTTTCCTTGTGTGCTGATAGCCCAAGCCTCCAATCGGATTTCGCCTGAAATATTTTGTGCAGCAGATTTGATTTCAACCTCTCAGCAAGGAGTTTTGGGAAAGCTCCAACCTCTGTGTGTGAATAACTTAATCCCTGAAAAACATTTGCCTAACCCTAAATTTAATCTTAACCTGAAACTCTCACTGCGCAAGCTGCAGAGCCCTTTCAAGGTGGAAAGCCACAGGCAAGACGTGTTATGGGCAGCGGTAAAAAAACATACGAGCTGCATGGGAAAGCAGTGGGTAAGAGGAGAACACTGAGTGACCTTGCTATGGGATTCAGCCTGAGAGAAATTAAATCTAACATGCGAGGGGCTACTGCAGGACTTCTGCGGGCCACCTGGCCAGTATCTAAACAGCATGGTCACACTCTGCCATGCAGCATCACAAATGAAGAAAGATATGTAAAGAAGGGATTTTCATCTAAAAGTAAAGTTCCATTTATCCTCTTTATAAATGCAGCAACTCTTTATCAAGGCATTCCTCATACAGCAATATATGGCACAATATTTTTTTTAGAAATGGTTCTCAGTCACACCTTTGCTAATTCAAAGTGAGAACGTAACGGTATGGGAAATTAATACTGTTTCTCTTCTGTGTCACATAAAACTTGTTCCATATTCATGTAATAGCTTATTACTGGTATGATAAAATAATATGGACACTGAAAAGCCATTTGTTTCATAAGTGCTGCGAACATTAAACCTTACAATAACTATACTGACTACTAAAACATACAGCAACACTTAAAAAAATCTTGTATGGTGCACTGCAATCAGTTGCTGAATGGGATGTATATTAAACAAAAATAATGTCTGACAAAATAAAAGTGCTTTGTGATAAAGTGGAAAGGCTTCCTAGCAGCTTATACAGAACACGTATTGCAGAAAACAAATTAATCAAGTAAGTTACCTGCTTAAAACGTGATTCAGGAATCACATATCTTAGAAGATATCTTAAGCAGGTACAATCATTTACGTCTGTCAGCCTTTTCCGCCTCGTCCGGGGAAGCTGGTACGGACAGAAGGCCTACCCAGGAGTAGTGCCTCTGCCCAGAAGGAAATGACGACTTCAAAGGACTGCGAAGAACAGCTCATGAGGCTTCTCTCACTTTCTCTGGCTTTGGATTAGGCCAGACTTTGGCTCTTAACTGTGTATCATCCAGACACAGCCTTCCTCTTAACTTATAGTTTACTGTTATCTACAGATAAGGAGTTGCTAACACGTAAGGATAACTTCAGACTCGTTGATTTGAATACACAGCAGAGAGGAAAAATCGGCACAACTGGAATCAGTTTGAGTCTGGAAATCAAAACCTGATTCCTACTGAATTGACAACGGGCTCCACATGTCTGAAAGGGCTATAAAACTGAGGCTACAAAGCTATTGAGATCATACTTGCAACACAGTGGGAATAGATACAGATTTATAACACAGACACAAATTTATAACCAAGCCAGACCTAGTATACTCATCCAACTAGTGTATGAAAGCAAAAAAGGGATTGCCCCAACCTGCACTTGAAATGTGACCTTAAATCATACAGTTTTTTAGTCAGCCAGAACTATACTAGAGTATCTGTCTGTAAAGCATAGCTTCTCGTAGCATATGAAAATACTATGCAGGCAAGAAGAAAATCTACTACTCACAGGAGTTTGTACTGGAAGATGAGGGAGACGTTGGCTGTTAGTTAATAAAGACTCAGGGGAAAATAATTCAAAAACACACAGCCTATTTCAAAGTGTCACAAAATGAAGAGTCCGAGACATTTCAGCAAATCTTCAAACTACATTTTAAACTCTCAAGTTGTGAAGCAAATTGCTCCACACTGAGTCACTACTGAGAGGAAACTACCTTTAATGCTTGCAGAAAGTGTATTGCAGAAATTCCTCGATCTGCAAAATACCTTACTTAAATGATAATTACCTCCTATAAAGTGCTTTTACTCTTAGTCACTATTTGCTTTATCTATTCTGAGTCATATTAAGTTTAGTGTCTCAGCTGCAGAGAATTTCATTATACCATTTGTTAAAGCATCTTTAACAGGCCAATTTCAGCATCTGTCTACTGTATCTTACTAAATGGTTTTATTTGCTAAATGATGCAGTTTAGATGAAACACACTTCAACAAGAAGTGTGGTTGTACTACTACAGATATCACACTAACAGCCAGAAGACTTTCTACGAGATCACTGTTCGTACCACAGAAGTGACAGTCTGCAATCATCAAGCTCAATTTTGAATCCTTACACTGGTAAAACTTCCACTAAATTGCTTGGAACTAGAACTGAAATTTGACATTAAAACACAGTTTGGTGTTTTTTTCAGAAGAAATAAAAGTATTTCTTCGATGTTGCCAGTTGTTAACTCTAATCTACACACACAGATTAAAAAGTCAAATAAATACTTTAAGGATTTTATTGGCTATTCAGTTTCAGCCATGGTATTCGTAGTGATACCTTTTATGGGAGTGAGACATTAAAATAAAACAAATTTACCTTGCATTATAAGTAAAACAAAGAGTATAGCAGGTCTTCCTGGTGTTGTTACCTGCTCTAATTCTCAGTACGTCTCTTCATCTACTTTTCTGCAATCTATATTTCCAAAATTACATACATAAGTGTACTTGTAGAAAAACAATCAAGTCCAATTCAGAGTAAAACATTTTTAGTCATGTACATCTGTAGCTAAGCAATACGATAGTACAGGAAAAGCCCAAGCTTCAGCCTTCTTTTTTTTAACAGTATTCCTTCAAACTTGTGTCCTGGCTTAGCCTGGACTAGACAGATCTGCTACGGGCAGGCTCCAACCCTACATGAACTGATCTTTATTTTACACTTTGTCGATTTTGTAGTGGTTTTGGTTCCTACATCTATCTTCCCTTTTCTCCCTAAATACCCGATACTTTCACACAACTAAATCCAGGAATTCACAGCCCTTTCAGTCTCCATTAGGTGAAGGAAAGACAAACATCACTTCAGCTGACACCACTCAAGTGATACTATCGGTTACATTAATGCCTAGAAAGGGTATCTCCACTGCGAGCTGCCAACAGGCAAGCATGCCTTGAATTCGACAGTAAATTTCAGGCACTATCTACAGATAATTTGGCCAGCCTGGTTACTTGCAATTTAATTTCCTAATTTGGCAGTACCCATCCCCTTCTATCCAAATAAACCTCTCTCTCTCCATGCACAGGAGTCTTTGCACAGGGCTAATGCAGGAAAGATGCTGGTGCATGACCTGCTGACTGCTATTTCCTTACTACTTTTAATTTGTGTGACTTTTAGACATCCCAGGCAGAGTCCTATGTCCTGGTCATCACTACACATCACAGAAGTTTCAGACAATCAATATGTAAATACAGAGTAGAATTTGGGGTAAAAACATCCATAGATTTTTCCTGAAAATTGGAGAAAAACCTACAAAATAATCTACATTTGCATGCCCTACCACTTTTTGAATGACATGTTTGCTCAAGGTGAAAAACCTGAACAGCAGAAGACACCATGTGCAGATTATCAAGAAGTCAAGAAAGACATACTGCTGCTATCGCATTTTGTGGCTAGCACCTGAGATCATCTGATAAGCAGAAGTCAAGGTTAAACACCTATGGAATCTCTTGCTCAGCTCGAGCTTTTCCATCCCTCTGAGGGGCAAGTGAGGAATCCTCAAAGGTATCTTTAAAGACTGAGGTACAATCAATGAAAGAAGCGGCTGGAGGGGCAAAGACACAATGAAACCCTGGAGCAGAGGAGAAGTCCATTAGCCCCGTGTCCGTTAATGGAGATGGAAATTCTGTATGTTTGCAGCTAATGCGAAAGGGAAAGTGGCTGCTCCCTGATAATCACCTGCCTTGGACTAATCACCAGAAAGCCAGCGCATAGGGTTACAGCACCTTGAATTTTATGCAAGTCTGTAGAACAGTCTCGCAGGGTGAGGTCAGCACCAGCTAACGATGGCCATCATGGACAGAAACAGCCAAAGCAGCAGGTGATCTGGAAAGCAGATACCAGCAATTAACTTCCCAGTAGACTTTGGTTTTGTGGTGTTTTTTTCCCCTCATTAATTAATTCCGTTAGGTAGTTAAAAGGAATATGAACTGTGTGCCCAGTTTTAAGAAGTCAGGAAAAGTTCCTTTTTTTTTTCCCTAATGTTTCAGTGCATCACAGCATGTTTTGTAGTTGTTGGTTGAGGACTGACAGTTGCTTTTCATGAAGAACACTGACTCTCTGACTTTTGATGCTGTACTAAATTATTAGCCCTAGCTATATCTTTGTACTGTTTTCTTCTGTATGCATTTTCTCTTTAATTAAAGTTGCCGGAATTCATTGCACATTGTTGAAATCACTGCAGGGAAAACAGTCTTCCTCTGTTTGGTGCAGTTTCTGTCTATGATTCCTTTCTTATGCTCAGTGATTTAGTGTTTCCTTAAAGGACAGAACTACGAAATGGGAGTTCAGTTGCATCTGAGTGCAGTTTTTGTGAGGTATCTTTGCAAAAATAGTTTACCCTCTTTATTGTTCAACCCAGCCAGGCACTTCAGCACATGCTTATCTTCAATAGCTCCACTGAAATCAATGAAACAACTCACATGACAGCAAGACACTGATCAGGGGTTTACTCCAACGGATGCGTTATGTCTTATGATTAAAAATAATTCCTACTTGCGAGCTGGGAAGGCATTTGTTCCAGCCTGCTGTTTACTGGTTTCTTCCATGAATGTCCTCTTGATTAAAACAGCACAAGCACCACAATCTCCAGATGAAATATTTGGAAGATATGTATTTTCTATGTATCCAAGCAGTGCTTTTCTTTTAAATTAGATGTGAATGCCAAGGCAACTTTATGTTCCTTTTATACTCAAATGCTCTGCTGCCACATGTCTATAATGTTCTCTGGCAGGTCTCATGAGCGCCAGCAGTACAAAGTACACCTGCTGTGGCCATCTCGGTGTTTTCTTTTCAGTTTTTGTTGTGGTTGGAACACATTTTTCTGATTACTGCCTAGCATCCTTCAAAGAATTTCATCTTACTGAACTGATCTGCCGGATTTTTAACTGCTTCCAGCTCTTGCCAAAAGCATAATCTCAGCAACATTTATTGTTTTCTTTATTTAGCTCCTGACTCCGTCTCTATCACATGTGCTCCTTCCATTGTCATGTGCCTGTTTTTCAGGTAATAAGCTGCAAAAAATGATGCAACTAGGTTTTTGTTGTAGATACAAAGGAAGAGGTCCTGATTACAAAGACTGTGCTCAAGACAGCCTGTTTTCCACAAGAGTTTCTACTGGCTCCATTATCAGGAGGAGGGCAGAGAGAGCCAGGGCTCTGCCCTTCCCTGGCACACTTGGGAACAAGCCCATGGGGTTTAACCGAAGCACCAGGTCAAGCTGAGATTGCGCTGGTCCTTTGGCATTGCTCCTCAGGACCGAACTGCGTGATCGACGAGTCTGAAGTGGCTAATTTTAACTATATGTTTTTATAATTCCAGCTAGTTTTCCAGAATATTGTTATGACTAATTTGTCACTGAATTTCCAAGACAAGTTTAAGCCACCTTCTCTGCCAAAACCCCTGCAATAATGAAAAAGGAGGTTTGCAGAGAAGGCAGAGCTACTGAATGCCTTCTTTGCTTCAGTCTTCAGTGCCAAGGCAGGCCCTCAGGAATCCCAGGCCNCGGAGGTAAGAGAAGCAGCCCACAGAGAGGATGACTTTCCCGTGGTCGAGGAGGACTGTGTGTGGATCGGTTAAGCGATCTAAACACCCACAAATCCATGGGCCCCGATGGAATGCATCCACGAGTGCTGAGGGAGCTGGCGGATGTCATTGCTGAGCCACTCTCCATCATCTTTGAGAGGTCCTGCAGGACAGGAGAGGTGCCCGAGGACTGGAGAAAGGCCTGTGTCACTCCAATCTTCAAAAAGGGCGAGAAGGAGGACCCAGGAAACTACAGGCCATTCAGCCTCACCTCCATCCCGGGAAAGCTGATGGAGCAGATTATCCTGGAGGTCGTCAACAAGCAAGTGGAGGAAAAGAAGTTTATCAGGAGTAGCCAACACAGATTCACCAAGGGGAAATCATGCCTGACCAATCTGATAGCTTTCTACAATGACATGACTGGCTGGGTAGATGAGGGAAGAGCCGTGGATGTTGTCTACCTCGACTTCAGCAAGGCTTTCGACACAGTCTCCCATAACATCCTCCTAAAGAAGCTCAGGAAGTATGGGCTAGATGAGTGGTCGGTGAGGTGGATAGAGAACTGGCTGAATGGCAGAACTCAGAGGCTGGCGTCAGCGGCGCTGGATCTAATTGGGGGCCGGTAACTAGTGGTGTCCCCCAGGGGTCAGTACTGGGCCCAGTCTTGTTCAACTTCTTCATCAACGACCTGGATGAAGAGTTAGAATATACCATCAGCAAGTTTGCTGATGACACCAAACTGGGAGGTGTGGTAGATACACCAGAAGGCTGTGCTGCCATTCAGCATGACCTGGACAGGCTGGAAAGTAGGGCCGAGAGGAACCTGATGAGGTTCAACAAAGGCAAATGCAGGGTCCTGCACCTGGGGAGGAACAACCCCATGCATCAGTACAGGCTTGGGGTGGACCTGCTGGAGAGCAGCTCGGCAGAGAGGGACCTGGGCGTCCTGATGGACTACAGATTGACCATGAGACAGCAGTGTGCCCTTGCTGCCAAGAAGGCCAATGGCATCCTGGGGTGCATCAAGAAGAGTGTGGCCAGCAGGTCGAGGGAGGTTCTCCTTCCCCTCTACACTGCCCTGGTGAGGCCCCATCTGGAGTACTCTGTCCAGTT
>Ga0065711_1029769_pt1 | contig 34865 bp, 20 predicted proteins | sample Hoacrofraction12_FD_59098 | JGI IMG/M metagenome (GOLD analysis project Ga0065711, IMG submission 59098) | Hoatzin crop microbial communities from Cojedes, Venezuela - Epithelial fraction 12 v2 (version 2) | ecosystem: Host-associated > Birds > Digestive system > Esophagus > Crop | place... | reverse complement strand
GGGGGGGGAAAGGCTCTGTCTACAGTTTAACTATTATCCTAAAGATTCCTGACAAGTCTGGTTTCCCTCATCCTGATGGGCAGTGCCATGGGACCTCTACATTATATCGTGCTCCATTAGAAACACCAGGTTTCTTGCCCCGGTTTCTTAACATGGAATAAAGATTTGGATCACTTTAACCACATTTCTCCTGCTTTCTCTTTATGTTGTGACTGTAGAAGGTAACTATCTCATACCTGTTTATATTGCACTCTAAAAAATTGGATCCATCTCTTAAGAGACCTTGAGGGAGCAGTAAATATCCAGATCATCATTTTATTGCCTCTATTCTCAGCGCAGGACATCTGACTTCCATGGGTGGTTGCCCATGACTGCAACCTGAATCAAGACATTTCCTTCCAGGATTCAATGCACAAGCTCCCTTGTCATTTATTTTTCACTGGACTTTATTCATAGATGTAAAAGGAAAGCAGGAACACTGACCAGTCAATCTGATCTTTAGCATACATGTGCACTATTTCACCAAATCATTACTTCATCAAGATAGTATCTTCTGGCCAAGCTAAAGATGATCTTTTAGAACGACACCAAACCAGATTTATGGACTTCAGGCTTATCCGTTAGCTCATATTCTCTTTCTTTAAGCTGCTTTCACATCAAGTCTCTGGGGATCACTCTCATTACTTATATTATCAACCATCCTCATTGCTCTGCGGTGCTTTGATAGAATTTAAAGAAATCCAGCAAACTCAAAAACCTCCTAACCACTACGAGCATCTCTGAAACTGATACAGTCTTTTCTTTCTTCATGTATTGATTCTCGAAGTTATAGCTGATGCGGTAGCGTTTGCTAATGACTCACTTTTTCACAATTTCATGTTAAGAATTTGAAAATAGCACAGTAACACAGCTATTACAGAATACAGAAGTTTGATTTAGTAATTGAAAGCAATTATATAGTTGAGCTACATTCATAAAGTAACACCTTATAGAAGTATTCACAGCTATTACAAGATACTCATGTCACCACAGATTCAGCTTAGTGCAATGACAGTACTGAATATATTCAGCTTTGTTTAAAGAAGGTAACACTGCTCTTTCATCTGTTGATTGCAGTAACTTTTTCAAAATAATAATTAGGAGAAGAACTGGAAAGGTTCTCTCTATCTTTGTGGTGCTCTATAGGTCTTCCAAAGGATTAGATGAAAACATGATTAAAGTCCTGGCAGAATTAACCGAATACAATTGGAAGAACGGCAACCCATTCATATCAATAAAACCAGCTGATTGGTTCCAAATGCGATGTTTCTTAAGAAGTGAGAAGGACAGCTAGCTAGTCTTCGCATCATCATTCCCCCTAGATTTTTTTTTATCATTTAAAAGGGCCGTGGAGTTGGGTGCCACAACCTGTTTGGCCTTTGCTTACAAAAATACGGAGTCAGAGAGAGACAGAAAGAAGAGGTAAGGAAGGAGCATTGAACCTAATGATTAAGAAGTTTACTGGAACGGTGGGAGAAAGGGGTTGAAGTCCCTCCTCCAATGAATATTTAGTTATTTATAAGAGTGGAATAATTTGGCCATGGTTAGATTCTAGTAGCTAATAACCTAATGTAGAGAGGACTCCCCTGAGAAGGAGGAGATCTGGTTCCCTGCTCCAAATGGTGTTTACCCTCTCCAAATGCCAAGTTTGAAAATCTTCCTGGCTGTGTTCATTCCCAGGAGCAGAAACGTCGGTACCATCAAGTTTAGAGGAACTTGAAGCAGTATAAAACTAGCCCTTTTTCTAAAGTGTTCTCCTGATTTCCTAAATATTTCTGTAAATGTTGTTTTCATGCTATTCTCTCCTATAATGGAAATAAAAACTTCCTTTCCACAGGCAGTGTTTGACAGTCCTCCTCTGGCATGATATAGTAACTCTGTGTTTTGCACAAACAAGGCATCCCAGATTGGATTTACTGGCAACTAAAAATGCTGCATACAAAAACTTAGATAAACTGAGAAATGAGAACTGGCTGAGTCCGTTACAGACTGCCGACTTACGGCAGAGCAAGCACACGGGCAACGCGCAAGAGGTGAGTCAGTGGGCTTTTTGTTTGACTAACAGCTCTGCGTGACACACATAAAGTAAGGGCAGGCACAATTATAGCGTTTATGCACATGGAAACACAATTCCCCAGCTAGTGCTCAATAGACAAAGACCGCCGATCATGAAAATTATGTGGCACTCCCCCGCAGCAGAAGAATAAGGATCACATTGTGTTACATATTTAGATGCTAGCCAGCACCCTGCCAGGTCCCGATCTCAGCCCCAGTCCCCGTGCCACAAAACCCAATTGTGCTGCCCAAAGCTGCCTTTGAAGCAACCCCAGTGAGAAAACGGTGAGAAACTGATTCCAACAAAGCAAAGACAAGGAGGCACTTCAGACAACATCAGATAATTTAAAACTGCGCACAGCTCCCTGCTAGAATAAATGGGCACATCACTGTCATCATTGGTGAAATTTTATCCGTTCAGATAAGCAGAGAATTACGCCAATAATGCCCTACCAGACTAAATTGTGTAACCACTTATCTGTAAAGGTTACCTTTGTTTTCTTTATAATGGAATTATCTCCACAAAACCAGTTATTTAGCCATTTAGTTACAAAACATGTAGGAACACCACAATTTCTATCATCAGTTTATGATTGTCTTTCGTTATTATTAATTCCAATAGTGCTATATAGTGATAATGAATCACAACAGGGGCACTGCTTCAGATATCGTAGCACAGTATATCTACCAGACCAGAACAACTACCTGCTGCATTCGGATAATTCTGACATGCTTTGTCTTTTTCCCTATAAATTTTTTTTTGTTCCCTGTTTATTTTCTCTGCTCTCAGCTTCCTAATATAAGCAAAAATAATGACAAGACTTGCCTCTTTGATAAACACCCTAGTGACATCTCAATTTATTTTTGAATCAGTCTGCCTGTTTCAACTCAGATCAATAGTCAGGTCCACTAGACGTGTCAAGACCAGCAAGCGAAAAAGCACACTTGTCAAAACTTGAAAAAGTCGACCCTAAACACACCATCCAACATTTAAAATACATGGAACACTGCTTGAACAGGTGACATGACATACTCAGTTGTTCAAAATAATGGGATTACCTTTTTTTTAGACCTGGCCTCTCTGCTTGGCATCTGGCTAAATTATTTACATTTGTGCTGAATGAGTATAGAGTCATGCCTTTACAGTCTGGTAGCACTCTACATCACCTCTCGCACACAGCTACATGATTGAACAAGTCTTTTGTTGAACTAGAAAATCAGGTTCATGCTCACCCCTAGACCAATTCTCTAATAATGACTTTCCATCTTGCAATCTGAAGTTCAATTTAAGGACTGAGGAGAGATGAAAACTGTCTTTTCCCTCCTGAGAATCTGTCTAGTTCAGATCTAAACATCAACAAAATATATGTTAGGAATCTACTGTCTTCATTTATATGTGAATAACTATTTACTTGTTCCTTCTTTCTTTCTCTCTTGAAGCGGATAGTCAATGTCCCCTTCTGGCATCTAAAATCCCTACCTGGTCTTGCACCACGGAAGTCGTTTACTGCTGAGACTGTAACCTCTTTTTTGCAATCTACTACTCCCGTATACTAAGCATGATAGATGCTGCACACCCTTTTCAGACCCTTAAAGCATCAGCTTCAAGTCCATAAGAAGGCTGCTTAGGTCTACAGTCAGTACGAATTTCCAAAAGGATGCAGTCTATGGATAAACAACTTCTTCAGCATGTAAGATACACTGCAAATGCACACTACCCATACAGAAAGGTGCTCTCCCTGTTTATTGTTGTAGGCATTTTTTTTAAATATTGTGGCATCTTGTTTTTGTAAAGGAATCTGCTAATATATTACTGACTGGATTTCATACTGACCTAATCTTCTTCACACATAATCTATCAGAAATAATGCTCATACAACTATGATCATAAAATGCTAAATTAATAAAATATATTCTATGAACATTGTTTCATTTCTCTTCAGTTTGAATACTTAAGGATGTTGAAATTGAACTTTATCGTAATATTCAAAAGAGCCCTTGCCTTTAGCAGAAACAAAGAGAAAAATCTTAATGGTTGTTTTCTACACTTCTACAATATGTTGGTTACAGCAAAATGAGCATTTTCATAGCCACTTAAAAAGCTTAAGTGGGGCAGAGTATGACAGTATTTTTGGAATGGTTAAAATACTGGTTAGTTCATGAGGGTTCTCAATGCCAGAACACATTAGTACGCAGACTGTTGTTATCTCAGTCGATCTTGTGCTCTGTTACCCTGCTTGTAGCTTCCTCGCCCAGCTGCCGTACGTAGGCTCAGGCTGTTGCCTTGCATTTTCTAACAGGTTTTCGACTCCCAGGCGGGCAGTCTAGGATCTGCTTGGCATAACAAGCAGAGCAGCCCGAACAAAAAGAATCGTCAGCTATTTCCTAATCTCATTTCTCTTAGTTATGCAATAATATGAAAGTCGTCTTCTCTGCACTCGGAGGTTAAGTAAAGATTGCAATAATTCTCAAAGAGGAAGTCTTCCTCTTCTCTTGGAAATCTTACCCATGTATAGAAAATCATGAAAACAGCCCATTTTAGCTGTTGGGCAACTTCTTGATTTACATGTTAGAACCTGTGGATTTTGTCTTTTTCTGTATTTTTTTTCCTTTTCAAATTACTAGCACCAAGCTCTGAAGTTTTCCTTACATAGGACGAGAAAAAATGTTCTCCCCTTGTTTTCAAGATCCCTCTTTTGCAGCATATGATTAGGTGGAACAATGCTCTGTTCAAACTGATGTTCAGAAATTTGCTTGGAGGCTCATTTTGAGACCAATACAATTCTAGAAAGGGATTGCACATTTCAGCATTAGTCATTCATATACAGAAATCTCTTTTTCATTAGGTTTCTTTCAATGGTTTTCATTTTCTATGTGTGTACAAACAGGATAAGAGATAACCCCTGCCCCAAACAGCCAGCGATACAAATACAGCCTAAGACTATGAATGTTTTCTGTTTATACCATTTCTCTTCCATCGCACAAGCTACGCTCAGAATATCAGTTTAGATAATTTCTCTGAAAATATTCAACAATATGCATTTTTTTCTTCAGTGGTGGAATAAATAAAATCTAGTAATTAGCAGAACCCTACCACAAGTGAAACAGGTAGGTAGAAAGGACAGCTTTGAGGAAAGCAATCCTCTTCCTTTAAACCAAACATGAAAATTCATACTGCCTTTTTTCATCTGATTGATACTTGTACTAGCATGGCAATATTTACATAACACAAAAGTCAGAATTTACACACAGCTGGAGGCTAGTATTCCCGACACTGCTGGTTTACCATCATAAACTGCCTCTTTATACAGTCTAACTGAGTTGGAGCCTGATCCATGACCAAGAATACTGTGCACAAACAAACAGTAACAACATGATTGCTGTATTGAAGAATTATAGGTTAAACTGTCAGGATAATGTCGACTGGTATTGCATTGCAGATTTTGATTTTCTGTATAAGGAAGTCAAGATGTTTTTATTTTGCATTCCTGAACAAAAGCATTCATTAGCAGCTCTCAGAGTTATGCTCAGCTTAATCCAACTTGGGTATGCAATCTCCGTATTTCAAACTGTCTATAAATCACTTCCTGAGGATAAGAATCAGTTGTAAAAGGAGAACAGCTAAATAATATTTCATAATTTTGGTATTAAACACCTTTTATACAAACAAAACAGTAAAAATATTGTCTGCATAAGTCAGGAGGATGTCATTGGAGTGTCTCAGATAAAAAGTAACACACCTCTTTCACATATGCTATGGAAACAGAATAAACATGGTAAAGGTATTTGTCCTTTTTCCGTTTCTGTGATGGCACTGTATAGTGGGGTATATTAAACTACAACTATAAAAGGTGGATTATAAAGTTCTTCAAAATGTTTATGCAAAATGTTTTTTTCATCTTTCATTCACAAGGTAATTTGTAAAGTGATGAAAACTAGGATTCATCCAAAATAATTGAAATGTGTATAAACTGGCATCATTATTGGAGAAGCCATAAAAATGAGAAAAGGAGGAAAACGTGCAAAAAAATTTACAACAATGGTTTGCAGGAATTTTCGTAAAGCATTACCACCTAGCCTAACAGATGAGAAAGCATTTGCAGCTTCTGGCAATAGGCAAGGGTTTTCTTAGTATCCCTATAAATACCTGAAATTAGCCACAGTGCAAGTTTCTACCCGATGCAAGTTACTGTTGCTCAGAGAAGCAGGAGGTTTCCCGTATATACCTAACAATATACTGAGCTATGGAGCAGTCTCATTTTCCCTACCTCCAAACCAATCCCGTTGTTTATCACACACGAGGCAATCATATGGAACCATTTTTGGATGCTGGACAGTATGAGACCAAGTTGTGATTTCTGGTTCTGTTTTCTGCCAACTCAGGAGCCCCAAGCATCCATGGAACAGTGACATACTTTGGATTTCTGAACGTTACTACAAAGTTTGACACAAATCTCATAAATCTTACACTGCCTTGGTAATATAGTCATAGTCGTCTTTTTTTTTTTTATCCTAAATCAGAAATTTCCAGTTCTTAAGTTGGAATACTGTCAATACTTGACAAAACTCTGCATCCACGTTCATTGATTCGATGTATACATATACTTACCCCATACACATGCATATGCCTTGTAGGATTGGCCGTATATGATGGTGAATGCTCATTTAATATTGTACAGGGCGAATGTTTATTCATTTCTTCCAGGGCATCTTGGTTATAAGAACTACAAATTATTCTGATTTGGAAATGGTGTGGGAGTGAGTGAGGATGACACCTGTTCAGCACCACTCCTGCAGGAGCACTACTCCCACGCCAGGGATTTGCATAGTAATAGCAAAGCAGTATTTGCAGGTTTTTATTTACTACACAAATAGCTGCATGCTATAGATTATTGACCAAAGCACTGAGTGTAACAAACTGGAACCCACGTCTCTGCTCACACCTTTGTTTGACATAACTGAATTCCAGGTGCAGTTCTTCTAGCATTGTTTTTCTACTATACTCACTCTTTTATGTTCACTTCCATTATTATTACAACAGGTATGCTGCTATATACATATTCCAAAAAATCTTAACATGTTACATGATTAATCATGTAAATCATCAAATGATCAGCTTCACAATATTGTTCCTGTCACCTATGTGAAGTTGTATGTATTCTCCAGTGTCCATGACAGACCAAAACACTGCCCTGGCAGTGCAAATTTCCTTAGATATATCTAGTGTGATTCAGTGACATTTGGCCAAGCGAAAAGTTTTTGACAATATTTTCTAGTCATTTGGCTGGGTGCCTGCTTGGCTGATGCCCTTTACCACTGCTGGGTGATTCATAGCTTCCTACCTCTGAGAATATCAGAGAGGACTGAAAGTGATTTCTCTGGAAAATGTAAACCCAGTTTACACAATTTCCAAAAGTTGTGGCGCTATCTACTCTTAAAAGGATATAGTTATTTTTAATCTAAACTTACCCTAAGGCAAAGGGCCCCCTCCCCAAATAAATGGCCACCTTGTATACTCATATCAATAGCAGCTCACTGCTTCCAGCTCAAATCAGCCCAGGTCTTTAGACAGGACTTTGGCTTTGCAGAATAAAATCAACAAGAAATCTAGAAAGCCATCCTGTGGTTTGGGGAGTGTCTGGATTGAACCCTCTAGGAAATCTGTGGCTCATCAGCCTGGACTGTAAGGTCTTCTCTACGCATCCTCTGGGAGGGAAGGGAGAGGGGCAAGGGTTTCAGGAACTGCATGCCGTCCTTCTGGTTATTCGTTTTCCTGCGGGCTTACAGAGCTCCTCTTATTGCTTGACTACAAGCACATTCATCCTGTGACCACAAGTGTTTTCTGTCCACAGCTTGTGAACAGACAGGAAGGGGACACCAGCTCTTCGGTCGTGTGGTGAGCATATTTTCAGTTGCATGATGGGAGAAAGATTGGAGAATTTAAGCCCTGCTGTGCTTCCACATCAGGTGAATAGTTCCTCATTGCTGCTTGAAATTATACACTTCAGGCTTTTTGGAAGAGCTGTGAATATGCGAAAGCTGCAATGCAGTTATTTCTTAGTTTCCCATCTATTTTTGTATTTCACTTTCTAAATTATTTTGTTACATAAAATGAGCTTGTCCCCACTCACTATTCGGCATCCTTAATTTCATATCTGTTTTTTTTCCCATTTATTACTAAATCTTCTCTCAACATAGCTTTACCTTTTTCGTATCTTTGGGCTATTTTATTCTGGGGACCTTCAAATACATCATTAATCTTGTGAATGATTTCTGTTGTCTCTAAAGCTTTCCTGTATTATTCATTTTACTCAGCTAAAATATTGTGGCTGATTTCAAAGGGTTAACAACTAATAGCTCGTACTGCTGTACGAAGTATCCTTTTCCATACACGTGCAACAGTTTGTCCATGCTTCCGCATAACTAACAATGCATGTCTAAAAACATATGGATTTGATATTAATCTGATCGATCTGTTTATGTAATCCAATCAATCTGTTTATGTTTAAATATGTTTGTATATTGTTATGCCATTTGGGTACCTCCTATGACTAAAATCTAGCGCTAAATTAATGATACCTACAGAGAATTGTCAGGCCCCAATTACTCGTGTGCTGCTGCTGTCACTAAACTGAGTAAATAGCCCGTCTGTGTTGCAGCACAGACAGGGGAGACGATGTACTGTAACGCAGATCCCGGTCCTGTCTATTAGCATAGCAGCTGAGTGTATGAAGTGTTTATGCTGTGCTAACTTAAAAGAATCGGCTTCATTCCCATGTAGTACACAACCAATAATTACGTTGAAAAGCCTCCAATTAAAGCCCCATGTGAAAGCTTTCCAGACCTGCAGAATCCCAAAGAAGGAATGGTCAATGTCAAGTAAAAATTAAATTACAACGAATTTGATAAAAACCTCAATTAAAAGTGTGTCAGAACAAATACACCTCACTTTATGTCCTGAAGCCCATTAAATTTCATCATGACAAAGTGCCACTGGGCATGAATGTCAGAGATTCAGTGCTGCTTTCCCCAAAGCCCTTTTCTGGCCTAAAAACTTCCCCTTTTGCATCCCGATTGTCTCTGCAGCCGGCAGGAAAAGTGGCATCTCAGAAAACTTCTCATCAAAACACCCAAGATGGCAGCTAGCCTCTGGGAGGCGGCAGCAAAGAGACGCTCGTTCCCAGCTCCTGACATACAGAATGTGCAACCAGTACTATTTGCATCAGCTGGGAGCTTCTGGGCAGCTGGCAAAGAGAAACAGCAATAACAAGGAGAGCAACCTTAATGTTAACCGGCAATAACCAGGACAGCTCCAAACTGGCTTGAGAAGAGTGGACACTACACTTTCCCCTCTGCAAAGTGAAACAGAATAAATCCCTGCAAAATTCCCCACAAATTTCCACCTGCCAACAAGTTTCTTTTCTTATCTCAGTCTAATTTGAGATGGGACACACTTTTTCCGACCTATATTTTGGCTACTGAGCAAGAAGACAGGAGGATCATAGAATGTAATTGCAAAATATATGCTGCAAAAAACTGAAGCCATGTTAGCCACAAAGTAAAAAAAGAAAAAAAAACAAAAGCTACTAAAGAAAAGTAAAGTACAGATAGGGTTTATTCAGTTGTTATTCAAAATTAACAGACTAACAATTAAAAATCTTTGCCATTTCCATACCTGGGTATTTTTTGCAAACATAGGGGGTATCCTGATAATTTTTTGATAACAAAATGTTGAATAATAGAGTTCCCTATTATAAAAATCTACCAGAGACGGACTCTCCAAACCAGTGGCAAAACCCTCAAAGAAGAAACCCAAAAATCATTATAGCACTACATAATTACTTTATGATTTTATCACTGTGTGTGTCAGCAGGAGCAAGAAAGAGACTGCTCTTCACACAGACAACTCTATCACAACAAGGCTTACAAAGATATTAATGTAAAAGCTTCTCATTGTCTGAAAATCCTTTGCCATGGCAACTTAAAATCAGCTGCTTCCAAGTGATTTTAAAGCTTAACCATCCCTCCTAACCTTTGAGCTTCAGACCTGATACTTCAACCACAACTATTAAATCTTCCAAACAGGTGTATACATTATCTCCACGAAGACCTGCATGATGAGCAGGTCCATTTACCCTACAGGGACAAGTAATCATTTCAGGTTTCATGCGTGGCAAAAATTATTGTATTAGGAATCCTGTATTCAAATCACTCAAACTCTTGCACGCGCTCCCAGAATGGCTGAGGCGCTGAGATGTTTCTGCATTATAATGAAGCTGCTTTTCACCGAACTGTATTCTTGTGTTGCTTTGCACTTGCTGACAGCATCGATCCTCTTATCATCTTCAAGGATATCTGATAAGAATTATCTGATTCAATGGGAACTTGAGACAGTTTCAGCTACAGATGTATCAAAATTTGCTTTGAAATCTACAGATGCTCCTCCATTCAGTCAGTGAGACTGAGTATGTAGATAAGTTGAAAAAAAAATCGTTACAAATTTGAACTGGAGAATGATGTACCTCAATTTCTGCGAATATAAAAAACTGCAGAGTACATTTTCAGCCGTGCGTTTTTAAACTGTGTCGAGCTAATGGTTCTCAGGCTTGCATACCATAAGCAGTGACTGTAAACAAGTCAACCCCCCGGAGAAAATACCCAACTCTATGCATTTCATATGGTGTGCTTACCATTTCCTGTCCATCCACTATATTCCTGATTCATGCTCAGGTGATGGCAAAGAAGAATATTTAAAATTTTGCTATGTGGCTTTTGGGGTAATGTTTTAAGGGCATGAGCGTGATCAAACTGACTGGAGATCTTAATTAAGTGGAGTCATGATGCAATTAATATACAACAGTCTCAGAGAAGAAAGGAATTTGAGCATGGATGGAAGGAGGATAGAAAAATCAGGAAATTCAAGACTTGCTACTGTTATGACTGCCACAGTAGCACTCAGGAGGCCCCTTTCAGCTGGACACTGGCTCTATACGATAAGAGGCAGTCCTGTAGCACACTGGAGATGATATGAATGCAAACAAAGGTGCAAAGAAATGCTCTCCAAGGCCAAACTTAGCCAAATACCTTTACATATGGTCAAACAGCAAGTTACTAGCAAATCTGGGAAGAGTTAACCTTAAGGCTCAAAGTAGCATGCAGGTGCATGCAGAACAACTTTGGCACACCTTGAGTACCAAAAAGAGTAGAGGTGAAAAGACCATACAAATGCATGTGAGAGGACTTCTCTGTCAGTGTTTTCCCGAAAAATATTTTTTTCTAAGTGTCCAACATCACACCACTGCACCTCCCACAGAACATGTTCCTTTGATCACCCAACATGTGGAGATGCCCTCGCTCTCCTAAACGTTCAGGGATATGGAAAATCGCACATTTCACATCCCTCTCGGATGCACCCTGGCAGACATGCTCAGCTCATGCTTAGCACAAAGATGGACTGAGAGGTTGTGACCAAGCTCTGCACAAAGCACAGCTTTTTCATGCTTGGTAAAAAAATGTAGCTGTCCCTGGAAACAGAGAAGGTAGTTCTGAGGACTAGGTTTTGATGAGCAGGACATGCACCAGAGAAGCAGGAACCCTGGTCCTGTTTCTACTCAACACGAGAGAATTTAATCCTCCACCTCCTCTGAGCATTTCCTACCCACCAGGGTATAGTCTTGGCTCATGGTTAGGAAATTAACCCTTTTCTCAAATCTGGACACAAGTAAAAGAGAAGGAAAGTCTCCTGGGACAAGAAGGAGGACATCTGGCAGGAAATGTCTTGACTTTGCAAACCACTAGTTAGGACACTTCAGTGGATGAGGACAGATGAAGGTCTTTAGTTTGTGAGATTTTACTTTGCTGGGATCATACAAGCACGTTATGTCAGGAAGTTATGAGTTAAAGCCCACCCACAAAGCACCCACTAAAATGGGAACCAGAAAGTAAAATTTCTCCAAAGGTTCAGAGCAGAAGCTACTGCTAAATTACTCATGTTCCCATGTCACCCATATCTGCACTGCCTCACGCAACTGCATTTGCAGAGCCATTTGGAATACTGATGTTTCGAGACTCCCTGAGAAATGCTAGAGGTACTTCTCAGACAAATACAGCCGAACTTTTTCTCTTTTTGTTTTATTTTGATGCCTTAGAAAGTAAAGAGTACTTACTAGTCTAAGCTCTCCTTTAAATATTTTTATCACCCAGCACTATATGGTTCATTGACATCCAGAAATCAGCTTTTGGACAAAAGAACTGAAGGGAATGAACAATATGCACATTTTTCTTGTGAGTGCTCCATTTCAAATTTGGCTATCCAAGTCACCTGACAGATGGTTAAATTGCCATGCACTCTGTCATTTCCCTGTTGACTGCACATCTAAGAGACTCAGGTAAGCATTAGCTTAAGGCCAAAAATATTTATGAAGCCTTGAGTATTAAGAAGTATTTTTTGAACTAAAGTCCTCTAATTCACTGAAAAAAACATTAACTGCTTCTCTGTGCTGTCAGAGCAGAGTTTTGATATAACTGAGGCACCAACCTTCTGTTTTTCAGTTTACCAAGGCTTGGCTTTGAACTGCTGAATCAGTGAAAATTTGGACACTGTGACTGACTGAATAGGGAAAAGCTGGTGAAAGAACAGTTCACAATGTATTTAAAAGGCCAAGTATGGATGGGATTTTCAAAAGTACATAGCTAAGCGTCTTTCAGAGAACTACTGAAAATCCCATCTGACTTCTAATTCTGTGTCTCAAGAGACATAAATGACTTTAAAGATGTGGTCAAATTTCTATGCTCCTGTTTTTAAAAATAACTGTAAAACTCACCATTTTTCTTAGTAATTTTCTTCCACAGCTAAGGGCAAAGTTGTTTGCATATAGTTATTCATTTTGTCTATTAAAAATCATCTGTCTCATATGAATAATTGAATGCCACTTTTTTCGCATATGCAAGAGGACAAATAAAGATGTACCAATGGTCTATTCATGCTTGGAAAAGAAAGAAATCCAAAACTCCTGTCACCCACTGTAGTTCGAATTCATGAATTGTCCTTATTTGAAATAAAAATGTTAGCAGAAGTTCCTGATCATTTTAGTAATGCTTGTCTTGCCCTTCACTGCCTTTAATTGACTAGTATGTTATCTGTTGAGCTTCATGCCCATAACAGAATAGAACTGGAGGTCTGATGTCAGCATATGCTGTCAAAACTGTTGTCGTAAAGTTGGAAAATATGCATTTGAACCAATTTTAATGCTTCATCTTACCAGGACTTTGGAGAGGAAAAGGCAAGCTTTACGTGGATTTAGTGTGGCTATTGAAAATCTCATGCTATTCTACAGTGATTTGTGTTTTATGACCACTGGCAAAACCGTGATGTGACTGTGTTAGCTTGCCCAATCTTCGGTGACGCATAGATGGCAACTGTCTTTTACGATCCCCAAATTTTTGCCTTCCTGACAGCTTGCATGCAATTTCTTTCAAACACATTTCACTGTAATAATTTAGGGTTTTTTTTCCATCTTGCCAATGGAAAAATCAGGCTAACCTGATTAAGTCATTAAGTGATTTACTGTTTCTTATATGCCTTATTTCTTTCCTTCTGATTAGTGTGTGCTAATTTCTCTTTAATATGGCTTCCAGATCATTTAGGAATATGTGCTATTCACACTATTTTATTATCCCCATATAAAATTCACATAGAAATTGTTGACAAGAAATAAAAACATAGAAAATGATAGGCACTGTTGCTTGTTTCCTAGAGGCAAAAAGGTGGCATTCATTTACACACAAGCAGAACAAACATCTAGTCAACAGAGTATTCCAGCAATAGCCAAAGCCTTCATTAATTCTGTGGCCATGTAGATGTTTAATAAACAAAACAGCATTAAAAAAATGCAAAATCTGAGTTCTTTCACACTTTACATGATAAAATAGAAACTTAATCTGATGGAAATCAGTGGGACAATCTGAAAATATGTCTTCTTGGTATGTTGCAGAATGGCAGGATCTAACTCTGTGTGTTAGAATCAGGTTTCATTTCTTCAGATATGTATGCAGTTTGAGAAAACTGCAGAAACGGCGGAAAATAAACATTCAGCATATGTGGAAAGATAAAACTGGCAGATGGAGAAGATGGCTTTTATGCTTCTGAGAATAAATAAAAATTAACAGAGAAAAACAAAGGTAAAAATATACAACTGAGCATGAACGTTTTGCATTTGACCAGAACGTCATCTTTCAATGAAACAACACTGGAATTAATACAGTATACTATGGCACCATATGTATGCTTGGATCTCTGCCAGAAAAATTGCACCATCTGTCCTTTTACCAAAAACTGGACTGAAATGCTATGTGTTACAGGAAGGCTACCATTCTTTTCAATGTACCAGACACGATCCTGACTAGCAAGATACACCTCTCAGTCCCATAAGATTAGCAATGGCCCCAAGACAGAGTTTGTAACCAAGGCTGACCCAAAAATACTGAAGGACTGTTTGATTACTGTGCCATTCTTTGGAATCCCAGGCCAGTGACACAAAATTTGATCACCATTAATGAGGAATAGTCATTAATTGCATCAAGAAGCAGCTTGGAGATTTTCTATATCCTCTTTGGTTACAATGTAACATTATTAACAAAATTTTAGACAGGTCCAAGCACCTCCACCTTTCTCACGAAGCTGGATACAATAACTTTCTTTTGTCTATAGGTGGCAGCACTATCAATTTACTTCACCCTGTTATCAAACACGAGATAAACAGCCATAAACAGCCCACAGAACAGGCACTTATACAATGCATCCCATTTAGTATGCCTGATTGTGATAATATAAGTCAAACAAACAAAAAACCCCGCCATTCCCCTAGGTTCTTCACATTTGAAGCAGATTTCATGGAAATTTAACTCAATTTCAGGAATCTAATTGAACTAACAATCTGTTCTCTCAGACAGGACGTCCCCTGCTTGATATTACACAGGGCTGGACAGATGCCAAAGCAGATCTGAATGTACCTCAAAGTGCTGTTGAAAAATGACTGGGCTTTTCTAAAAACAAGATGCGTGTGCTGGGCAGGTCAGGCAGCAGCGCTGCAGCTGATGCCAGTCTTCCCTTCCATTTAACCTATCAGGATTCAAATGCACCGGAATTGTAAACAAAGAGAAAATACAGCAAACAGCATGTAAACAAGAAAAGCTAAAGTGCTTCTCTTGTGAACGCTCTGCAGAAAGCAAACCTGTATGCAAATGCACAGCAATGGAACGCTTGGGGACCGTGACCTTTGCTGAAGTACGATGCCAACAGCCAACAGAGCCAAAACTTGTTTTCTAAAATCAGGGTATGGCTTCGGTTATTCAGATTCAGGGTCTCCTATGCATGGAAAGCAATTAAAACTAGAGAGCAAGTAATGGAATGATTTGGAGCAGCTATACAGATTAAAAAAAGTATTAATTTGCTTTATGCAGAGATCAGAAAGAAAAAAACCCACGACACTGCAAGAAAATGAGAATAGATTTTAATATGAATCATCAAAGCATGTTTGTCACTGGATTTGCAATAAAACAAAGTACATTTTTTTATGTTTGTGTTCCCAAGGAAACATGATGTAGGTAATCATTCTGTCTTCTTCGTGTGCAAGTACCAGCCTGGTGACTGACTGCCCCCTTTCCATATCTTTTAGTATATTGGCCAGTCTCAATCAAACTTGACAGGATTGAAGGCCCCTCAAGGATATTAAATTCCTACAAGCTTTGTGAAAGTAGGCAGCCAGGTGGAACAGAGAGAGCCTACTAAGTATTGCTATATGAGGTGAAAGCTGCAACATGGTCTCACCTCTTATTACGCACCAGAAAATACATGTGTGAAAGAGATATTATGGATGTTCAAAGTGTGGAAAAAAGTTTCAATTGAAGCAAGTATTTTATTAGACATCAGAATACCCAGTCACACTCCAAAATTTAAAGGAAATAACGCCTTATAATTCCTCATGTAACTATACTTTAAATTACTAGAGGACTACTGTTGGCCTTGGGATTTTGCCAGCTCTTAATGTAATGGAACATTTCATCAGTGCAAAACCTACCTCAAGGTTGAAAATCTATCAAGTCCATATCCCCTGCTACCCCATAGAATCTGAAGCTGAGGACCATAATACCTAGACACTAGAGCAATTGGTATTTTATAATATCGTGCATATATTAGTTACACAAAGGCAAGTGTGCACTGGTGTATGTGGAATATGTGCTTGTTGAATAATTTCATTTTCAAAATGTAGATGATTGTCTATGCTTTGGTGTGGAGTCTCTTATATTACTCCATTTTGTTGTCAGAAGAATACAAACCCTGATCAAAAGACGCAGTCCGTGCCCACATCAGACAAAAGCAACATCTATCTCACATTTGAGTCTCTCTCTTGACTAATTCAGGTCAAAGAACTCGATCAGTTTAGGAAATCAGTCACTTGCTTTCCCTCAGGGACTACCAGACACAAAGACTGAGTAGAGCAGCAGACGGAAAGATTGTTCTTGTCAGGTGCTGGCTTCCCGACCAGAAGCCAGGCAGTAACTTCCAGAAGCAGATGTTCCTTAGCAATGGGGCACTACGGATAGTCTCTGGGAATGGCTGAGCCAGTCGCTGATTTCCACTGTCCGGGAAGGAGTTTGGTCTGATACCCTTTAAGCTTGCTTAGCCCTGGTGAAAGTGACCTTGAACGACAACAGCAGACACTTCTCCCAGAAACACCTTTGTTCCCACAGCTTTCCAGATCCATATCCCAAATATCTCATCTGTAAAGTAACATGCCCTTCTTTTTAAATAAACATTTCCCTCTCTGTTTTTTCAGCCATGAGGGAGCAGCCTGACTTAACTTAGCTCCCAACCAGCTGAAACAATTTGCAGCGCAAGACTTGCTGATGCTGTCACATCCTTACATAAGCATTTCTTCACATGCCACATAGCCAGGGCTCCTGAACTTAAAAAACCTGTTATGTTGCATGCTGTCATAATCACTACTTTTAGCATCCCTCAAATGTTGACAAGCATGTGATGGTTTGCTGATGGGAAGAAACCGATATAGTCGAGTACTCAAACTCATCTTCTTGGAACTTACTGCAGGAATGTAGCCCCTCACAGCATTGTAATGTACAGTTTGCTGTACTGCAAAGATTTCTGGAGAGGCTCAAACAGAATTTAAGATGCTTTCTCACTAGGGCTCAATCAGAACATTATCATAGTCTCTTCACTGGAAAGGTGGATTTAACTTGCAGACCTGTACTTGTGAAATGTTCTGTGATACTACTGGGAATATGACGAAAAAGAGGTCCCGTGAATTGGGCTTGATACTTAAGATTAAACAGAACCCCTTACTTCTCTGACCTGAAGCAATTCCTACAGAGATGCTGCTGAGCTGCACAGATTACATTTGGATCCTAAAATCCTCGTGTGCCACTACTTAATGGACAGCAATTAAAATTTGGTTCTGCCTTCTATTAGATCATGCACAGTTTTACAATGTTTATCTGTATCTTTATTTGGTTTTCAACAAACTCAGATCTGAGATTATGTTGTGACAAAGCTCACAAATCCTCCTTTCTGCCTTCACAAAAAAAGTAGGAAACTGCTGAGCTTTGCAGTGGGTGGGATTATTTATATCAGATTTTCTGTTAGGCATGCTTTGTAACAAAATCTCTAAATGTTACCCACTGCACATTGGTCAGTTGTGTTACATAACATTTGAATTTTGCAGTCAAATAAAGAAGTTAATGTCCGTTGGCACACATTCTGGACAGATGTTAAGTGATCTGTACTTTATTTGAGTCTTTCCTTAATGAGAATTATATATTTTACTATTCAATAATTATTACATTAATATCTAATGTGTTGGGATGCCACAAGAAACCCTTGCACATAAATTATTTTGAATTAAAGACAGTAAAAAATGTTGCTATTTGTAAACCTGAAGACAGCTCAGCAGAAACAAAAGGAATTCATGTGGGGAATGAGCAACAGCATATTCTTCAATGAGACAGAAAAGAGACAGCTTAATAAACCAAAGAGGAAGAAAATCTTCATCTCCTCCTATGGACTGAAGTCACTGCTCTAACAACCATAAAGTGTCAGGAGATGTTCCCTCCATATTAGCAGTTTTACTATTGCATTAGATTGATTAGATTGGCGAGAGACCCATCAGTTGAGAGAAACACATCCGGCGCCATCTTATCAACAAGACTGCTACAATGGAGGAAAAACCCCACAGTTTTTAGTTTAAAACCAATCATATTGCTAAGGGAGGAAAAAAAAAAAAGACCAGATTCCTCTCCTATCTTTAGCTTTGTAAAACAATTGCCTAGCACCTTAGCTGTTCTAAATAAACCAAATATCTAAATAAAGGTGTTGCTTGTGTAGATACTACACTCATACCCAGCCTTGTTTTCCCTTTCAGTACATCTGAAAGTTTCACAAAGTGACACATACTCTTTACAATAATATGTCTGAAGAGCTCAGTTATTCAGCTTATTACAAAGAAGATGTAAAGATGTCTGAATGATGATACAGAAGACTCTCATGAAGACAGGACACCCGCTGTTTTGACTTTCACAGCTAATAAACAAAAGCACAAGAAAAGGTAGCTAGGAATTAAACCCAGATAAATTCTCACCTCCACCACACACAAACTTCTTTACAGGGGAAAAGTGGCATTTCTGGGCTTCACTGTTCCACCTTATTGGCAGGCAATTTGCAGTTAATCAAACCCCATGACTGACTCAGCTAGAACAAGGTGGCTCTAAGGCAGCGTGGCCTGTGCTGGAAGGAAGAAACAAAGCCCAAATGCTGGCTTTTCTACCTCATCAACAGCATCATGGAATTAAAGCAAGGGATAAAATATTTGGAAAGAGAACCCCCCTGAGATTCACATCTCTCCCGAGACACACGAAAGACACGATGAGAATAACTGAATGTTGGCACCCCAATCTCAATGAGCAACAAGATTATATTGCTCTCCTGTTACCTCCAGAAGTATAATGGGTCATTTTTGGGGAACTGTATCAACAGAAGAAAGGGCAGGACATGACCTTCCACCTTCAGTTAGAAAGGTTTCGGAAAATAAATTTTGGAATTGGCAATGGGAAAGCTTCTTTTCTATTTTTGTTGAATGATAAGCATCTCGTAGCTGCCAGCAAAGAGCTTCACTGGCCAAATGTGTGAACAGATTTGAACAACTATCACCCATAAAGCATATCCGTGAAGTAATGATGCTGACAAAGAACTAGAGACACTTGTTTTCCTGTCTCTCTCCTTACGCTGAAGTATACACGTCTCTGTCGTCACAGATGTACTTTCAGCACAGTGTGCTACAGGAGACATACAATTCCCTTCTTACCATAAACCCCCTGCTCCCTTCAGGGATAATTCAGGATCAGGATCAAGGGTCTAATTTATAAAATGTTTTTTTTCTGCTGAGATATGCTCACAAAGGAGTTACACATTGGAAACAGTCAGGAGGCTTATAAGAAGTAACCACATAAAGATCTAGCAGAAACTAATCTAATCTTTCTTGCCCACATGGGATTAAACAAACAAAAAAATGCATGTGGGATTTAAAGTAATGTAAAAACTTGAACTAAAAGTTGTTTCTTTTTCTTCAGGAAATCCTACAAACGTCATCAAACCTCAACCACATTAACAGTGCTAATAAAATGCTCATCATGCTGTCTTAAAAATCTCTGACTTTACACAGTCCTGAAAAGGAAACACCCTCAATTATACTTTCCTTTCTTTCTGTGAACATTTAAGCACTGATCTAAACTGTATTTATAGAGATAAAAAAAAGACATTTTCTTTTTGAGTTCATATTTTAATTTTTTTCTTCAAACCCATTAAAAGAAAAGACATAGGCTGCAATTTTGAGACGGTAAAAATAAATGAAACTTACTTGTAAGAGAACTGACTAATTTCCCTAAGGACTCCAGAATCTAGCTACAGTATTTCTACATCCATTTTACAGTCACTCACATTGCTATGAAAGTTGTGTAGAGCTTTAAAACCAAAAGTATTAACCATCTCATTTTCATACAAGTAATTAACACACACATCTTCACAGTTGCTTTGGGTCTGCATAACCAAATAAAAAGATACTCTAATCTACAGACACACACAAAATGCATTATTTATACGTGGCTATTCAAATAAAAGAATTGGAAGTCTTTTTGCTCTCTGTTCTGGGGAAGCGAGGATGGGGGAAATCAACTAGCAATGCCAGAAAATGATGACTATTGGCTGGCAGAGCCCACACAGCTGGGTGCTGACCTCCCTTACCTTTGGTCAGCATGTACGGTTAAGGAGACGTACACATACAATAAGCTTTCTTTCCTTTCTCAGCTCAAGAAGCTGTTCAAACACCTCCTGAGGCCAGGTGCTTTTCTGGCACGGTGTTTGCCCTAAGGTTTCTCAGAGCAATGCCTACAGGTCTCGTATAACTTCACTGGTAATCAGCAGGCACAATCTCTTTTTCCTCATTTTAAGCACAGAATGAAAAAAAAGAGCAGAATAATTTGGCTCCGTTTCTTTGTAGGAATTGCCACATCTGATTGCTTATCAAATACAATATATTATTATGCTCAATAGCCTGTAGAATATGATTTGGTGGAAATTGTGTACTCACTCCAAAATAGAATATTACCTGACAGATTCCTCATAATACTCTCCAAAATGCCCTGGAATAGGAGAGTCTGTCTCCTTTAACATGGCTCCTGTGATGAATATATTGTAACTTGGAATATATTTTGATTTTGGAATTGCCTTCTTCAGCTTTTAACTTGAGGACGAAGGTGGTTTGATGTCAAAAGTCTGAGTTGGGATTAGAAGAAACAACTCCCTAAGACCTTATTTACTCACTGGAAGAGGACCGTTTCAGTCAAGAAACCCCTCCCTACTGCCCAGTCTTAGGGAAGATGTCACCACCAGGAACGTTATTCCAGGCAGGAGAGAAAGATTTCAACATGATGGAGATCTGGTGATCGATTCCATCACCCCTATAGGAGCCCACAGTGAATTTATTGTGATGCTGTGAGATCGCTTTGCAAGTGTTAGAGAGATGTATTGCTGCAGCCATCTACTGTTGCAAGTTCTGCCAGTGTGTTACAGTAGAGATAGTGAGATATGTTGTAGAAATCCTCACAGTAAGTAGTGATCTTCAAATATTTGTTGGTACTAATCTCTGCTGGATTTTTTAGGATTAGGCTAGTTGCAAATGCAGCTGTTGTGGTGGTGGTGTTTGTTGTTTATTTTTACTTTTGTCTTTCAATAAGCCTGTTTTGCCTTAATATTCACTGAGTTATGCTTACAATATGGCTTATAGCAAGGCCATGGAACTAATGGTGTATATCTCTTCCCACAATATTGCATTCGTGTTAGCTAGCTTTTAAGGTTTCTTATGTTTTAATGAAGTTATTAAAGTGAATGCTCTGACTGCATAATTCATGAGCATTCAGACTGTCGTCAAAGAGCTGGCCTCTAAACAATTTTTATTAATTTTATTATTTAATCCTGAAAAGATGATAAGCTATGTTAAGTCTTACACTTATTATCAGCTACTAAGAGACGACTTTTTGGCACAAAACAGTATTTTTCCAGTAAGACATACAGCCACTGAAGTTCTTGAAAAAACAACAAAAGGCATTTAAGCCGAAGGGCCTGGGTAGATAAACACCCATAACAACAGTCTGTCCAGGTTCAGCCTCCTCTGAAGGTTCAGAGGGAATTTATCTCAACGATTGGCTTGGTCAAAGCAGGGAAAGCTGTTGGAAGCTGAAATGAAAGCTTCTATTTCATGTTAGGAACAAAAATGAATACAAATGGAAGGTATGACTAAATACATGGAAATCTATAGAACTACCTGTATAAGTGTGTATTGATATTGGGAATCTTCCTCTGTAATAAAAAGAAGAACCATATTTACTGCACAGACCATGTTTAGCTGCTAGTAGGATGTGCTGAGAGTTAAACAACCATTTTCTTTAGAAAATACATAAAAAACGCAAATACAAAAAAAGATTAAAATGAATTTATATAAAAATGAATTTTATATAAAAGTTTTATACTCATTTAAATACGTATCTGAAATCACTACTACTTTTATTTAAACAAATATCTCATAGGGGAGCTGCAGGTAATTCCTGCCCTCTTTCTGCAGCAGAAGGGATTGTAAACCTGAATAAAGTATCATAATTCACAGATGACCCTTGTGAACCAAATGGCATTGCTGAGCTGCATTGTGCCCTTATCAAAGAATGAGTCAGACTATGTCTCTATGGCCTGTTTGGAGAGGTTAAACTGCAAACTGGTTTTAAAATGTTCCAATTTCACAAATCATCTAAATGAAATTAAAAAAAAACGTAACATGGTGACTTGGGAGTCGAAGTTCCCTTGATTTGTTGTAAGACCTAGGCTTGTGAGTCTTGTAGACATTTTGGGTGAAGGATACCTATAAAGCCATGTAACCTGAGTCTAGCATATTTAGAGAAATAAAAATAATCTCTTTATATCTTGTATTCCTACATATCACCTGTCAGATGTCAGATTCATTAAAATGCATTTGAATATAATTTAAATAATTAAAACACCATTTTAAAACATGCATAATTGTTTGCCAGAGGCCCTTGCTCACCAGAAGTAATAATTTCCACTTGTTGTGGTGACTTGATGAGCTCAGGCTGAACAGTTCCAGTGTCTGAGCCAAGGTTTGCTTTAGTCACAGCCTGATGTTGCAATTAAGTTTAAGACCTGGGAGTTTATTGCTCAGATGGGTGATCTGGTTTTGTTACAAGCAGTCTAATGAATTTGATGATTAGTCTGTTCTCTTTTATTGTCTGTTTCCGAAGTAATTTGTGCTTGGCTTTTGACTGCTAATAAAATTTATGGGAAAGTTCAAACCACTGGAGATAAAGGCTTTTTTCTGCAACTGTAGTAACCGTTAAATGGGATATATATGCTGAGTAGCAGGATTAAGGTTTCACCAGTAGAATTTCACCCTGTAGAAATGCTAGAAAAGGTAGTCTTTTCAATCTACTTTGATCAGTCTCTTCCTTTTGGTACGTACTTTCTTAACTGGGCTCTATGTCTGCAAAACATAAAATATACATGTTGAACATCAAACATGTTTTTAAGTCTGATTGACCACAATTACGGATGCATTCCAATTTTTAAGAAATTACTGAGTAGAAGTTCAGAAGACTATTGAGCCACAGTGACTGGTTCTCTGTATTGGGACTAAAGAAAGCAAGAATGCTAAGGCCTTCCACATCCTTGAGGTGCAAAGGTATAGCAGATATTTGCTAGCAGCAGTAATACTCCAGATGTGCAGAGGAGCCAGAAGGGAACCAACCGCAAGGTGGCCCGCCACCATGCTGTGAATGCTCGGCGGTGCTATGGCCGACCTGCGGCAGGAGCCAGGGCCTTGCTCCTCCTTTCTGCGAGGCAGATGAACTCCACAGAGAGCCGTAAAGGCTGGATGCCAGAGAGAGCAGAGCCCTTTCCAAATGTCTGTCTTCTGCTTTTCCAGCATCTTCTCCAAAACAGGAGGGAGTAACAAAAAGACAAATTCTAAACTCAAAAGCAGATATTTTTTGCCTATTTTTGACAAGCTTCTCAGACTTTTTTTCCCTGTGACAACTACATAATTTTCACCTCTTGCTAATGGCTTTCCCTTGGTGACAGTAAGTGCTGTTGAGTATATAAGTAACATTCAGTTTGAGATCACATTTGATTGTTAACATTTTCCCACCTCCACTGCAATGTAAAACTTTCAGTTTTGCAAACTGAAAAGCCATTTTAGTATCTGGAGAAAATAAGAAAACTAATGGGGAACGCATTCACTAATCGAGATAAAATCCTGCCACCTTCATTACCACTTAGCAGTACTATACGTTGAGAGTAGGTATTGTTTAGTGTGAATAATGACAACAGAATCTCAGCTTGATTTCAAAAGTTATTTCTGTGTAATTTATTCAAAAGATAAATTCCGTAATGAAAGATACTGGATCCACTTTAAACTAACATTATTTCATCTGTAATTACTGCCTCAGGAACACCTTGCTAACTGCCATTTATCACTGCCAGTGACTTTTGAATTCCAGCTACAACCTTGGTATCCCATTGGGTTTGTTTGTCTCCGAGAGAACATGATGTTTCTAGTTTGGCACGGCCCTAAAAAAGGAGAACAAAACCTGTCATCCCTAAGAAATATATTTAAATGTCCTCTGTGTGCTTCAGCACATAGAGGTCAGTAAGACCATTCATTTCCTCGGAGTTATTTCCAACACATATGCATTATATTTTCCATCTGAAGTTCGTAGGTCTTCAGCAGTGCTTCTCCTGCCCCTTTCTTTCTTGTCTTATGAGCTGAGTACCCATTATCCATCACATTTCTCGCAAAGCTTAGAAAAGAATATAGACACTCTGGCTCTTAGAGCTACACTTCAGTCAAAAAACCCCATGCTTCCTCATTATGAGAATCTAATCTTTCATTAGGAAACAATTAGAAAGTAAATGTGCTTAAGAACATTCATTTGCAATTGGTTCAGTACGAGAGTTAGGGAAATCATTAGTGGTGCATCCTAAACCAGTGTCCACTTCAGACAACAAAAAGCTAGACTTCATTGAGGTAATGATTACAACACTATTTTGATGTCTTTTACTTCATTACGTCTGTTGCTATGGAGTGGAAGACTTTAGAAGCAAGTAAAATAAAAAAAAAGATAGCTGGTCACTGGTAAGAGACTTTGTTTCCCCTCACTTTGTGAAGATCCTCCCTGTTATTGTTCGTTAACAGTGGTAAATAAAACCTTCAGGCTTGCTTTTAGCAGGTTCCCATCTCTCTGTGTATTTTGGATATAACTCTTACCTTGTGCTAAGACTATAAGAAAATAAAAGCAAACCACTTTTTTCCTGTCGCTTGCTAATTCAAAATCGGCAATTACATGATCTGAATGTTAGTTACAGCTGTAAAAGTTTTCAGTTCTAGAGCTGCGCTGGAAATATCCTCATTCTCAACGGTCGGTAGAAACTGTCTCTTTTAAACAGAAAGTACACAACATAAAATTCTCCTGGAAAGACCCCTCCTTATAAAGCATCTTGTTATTTCATTTGGTCTCAGCTAATTCGCAATTTAGACAGAAATTTGTGTCCAAACTCCACACACATACAGGAAAAGAAGCCTACAGGGAGCTCCACCAGGTCCCTGGGACACAGCCCCACCACAGAGACACAGTCCTGATGCCACATGTGCTGACTGCAGCCTCCCTTAGAGATGGCACTCATCGTCTCACACACGGTGTGTACAGCCTTACTACAAGGAAAGACCACGAGGACTATTTGTAGCTACTGAGCATGTTGGAGATACCAACCTCACTGACTACCACGAGTGCAAGACTGTCATTTTGATTGCTGGTGTACGTGCAAATGCAGAGCACTCCCAGCTCTGTGCATGGGAGCAATCACACCTGAACCCTTCAAATGTAGAAACAATTCTCCTAGCACCTCAACCAGCAGTCAGCGTGGTGACCTGTGGAGAGTTCCTCTATTATGTATTATCAGTAACATTACCGGGAAATGCTCACGTTTTGTGGGATTAAACAGATAATAGGAACTGTGGTCAGATTTTTTTCTCTTGCCTCAATACTCAGTACTTATCTCCAGGCAACAGAAGACAAGGAAAGTACAGAGAGCTTGCACTGTCATCTCACTGTTAACTCTTCAGACCTTGTCTTGGAGTAGAATGAAATGTATAATGAAATTCTTTTTTTTAAGCTAGAATGAGTTCCAATATGTCATGAGTCATGCCCTAACTTTCAGAAAACACAAACTGCGCTTTTCAGGCAGTGAACAAGAGCCCTTACCTTCTCAACCAAGAGATCTCCAACAGAAAATGAGTTGATTTTCTGCCTTTACAAGCCTGCAAAAGCTACAAGCACATTTTCATGCACGTACCTGATAATCCACCGACATCCATCTTCTTCAGGTTCTTTGCCTCGAGAATGACGACAGTCAGTTTGCCAGCAGTAGGCACATAACGGAGGGAGAAGCAGATATCACCCAGTTTTTCTTGCTGTGAAAGCAAACAAGACAGAGTGTTACATTTTAATCATTTTTTGTACCTTTTAAAAATGCAATTTCGAAAGCCCCACAGAAAATCAACAGGATTATATCTATCTCAAACTTCTACTGTTAAACAAAACATTCAAACAAGCAATATGAGATATCTGCCACAAGTTGCCCAGCTTAAATCCTTGATAACCTCAAGTCCATTGCAGCGACTGGAGTCCACAGCAACTATCCTGTACGGAGCCAAATGATGTGTGCTGGCTGCACAGTAAGTTACACTGCTCAGCATTTCACCCCTGACAATCACGGTCCCACAAATGCTGTTTGCCCTTTAAACCAAGTTGTGACTGGGGTTTTTTTTCAGGTTGTGTTTCAGTGGAAATCAATTACAACACACGCATACACAGCTACTAGGCTGTTTTCCATGAAACAGTAACATGGGTCTTTCTCGCCACACTTTGCCACAAAAGCAACAAGTATAAAGCCCACAAAGCACAAAACATTCAGCATAAAAAAAAGACTTGTCTCTTATGTGACAGGCAGGAAAAAAAAAAAGGCAGATATAGACCAGGAAAGCACACAGTGCATCCCTTCTCACATCAGGAGCGGTTGGAAGGATTTGGTTTTGCCTTCAGCCTTGCAGCCCATCATCTGGGATCCCACCAAACACAACCTTTTGCAATTCATTGAGCAGTACCTTCCTAACAATCCTGGCAAAGCAGGAAAGGCTGAATTACGTTCAGAATTACAGGAACTTTGTTTTAAAAGGGGGAATAATAGATCTGAAGTCGCAGATATGAGAGAGATAGAAAAAGAGGAGAATACAGCTTAGAAATGATCACTAGGATGATCCAAGATCCTTTCCTCCTTACCTTCAGGCACCATGGTATATCTAGGGGGGTAACAAGGTTGCTTTTGAGACAAGAAGAACCAAGTCACACTGAACAGTCCAATAAAGCATTTCAGACAGCAATGTTTCTTGTTCAGGGACAGTTGTTCTTACGGCATTTGTCTGTTTCCACAATTTACTCTGGCAATAAAGTCCATTTCTATGAAGATGTATTTCTTTGGTTCCAGTGTTTTGTTAGAACAAATTGGAAGGTTGGTTGTTTAAAAGTTTTGGGAGTGTATCCAAGCTTTTTGTTAAGACACTAGGCAATTTTTTGCAGGAATTACGCACCTTTTCCCTGTACCACAAATGCAAAAAGAACATGGAAATTTGCCAGGCTTAAAGAGCCCAGGGGAAAGAGGCAAAGTCAGAACCTTACCTAAAAAGCTGCGGGAACACTACTGAGAGCAACTGGCTCACATATTCATGGATGCAGTGAGTATTGCCTAGACAAAAGACAGCCCATGTCCTAAGGACTTCACCATCCATGTGAAAGGAACCAAAATGTTCCTTTTCAACTGGGAGCTCAAGCTTCCAAGTAATTTAGGGAAATTGAACTTTACCCACTAAGCCAAATTTTCAGTATCAGTAGCAGTTCATCTCTTAATAGCTCTTACACAAACACTTTTTATCCAAGTTTGGATAAGCATCTGCAGTATATCCATCTTAAGGATGCATGCCAGATACTTGGCTATATATCAGTTAACATCTTCCTCCCTTATCGCAAGGTACGTGGGCTTGTCACAGAAGATTTCCTTGGAGACATGGGATTCTTTGTTGTTCCCAACAAAAGACTGGAGTGGTATATATTAAGAACGGAATCACGTAGTTACTGCTCGTTTTAATTTAAAAAACTTAGAAACTGCAATAATAATGCAACACCTATAAAGTGACAGACTGAATTGATTATTACAAGTTGGGAATGAGATCCAGGGACTGTAACAGACAGTTATGTGCAAAACATCAACTCAGTTATCACCAGTGGTCAGAAAACACAGAGAACACAGTCATGTATAATTATGGAACGCTCAGAGAGAACACAACAAAATAGCTCATGATGTTGAACGTGTGTATCGCGTATAAAACCTCTGACAGAATGCACATGTGCCAGTATCTTGAAAACTAGTGCAGTTATGGTGTCCTCCCCACCTCAAAATGGATATGATAGAATTGGGAAAGATCCCAAGAAAAACAGCAGGAATTATCAAAGACATGACACAGCTTCTGCAGAAAGAACAGCTAAGTAGATTAAGACTCTTCAGGTTGGAAAGGGGCTGGTTGGGGAGCAGTATCTTAAAGACCTCTCTCTGACCCAAGAGGGCTATAATGATGTTATTACCTTGCTCAAAAGAAGAGATCCTAATATCAGAAAATTTACATTTTTAACTCATATCTAGAATAACCTCAGATGTCTTTCACAGCATTGACTGCACTTCTACGGAAGGACTTACTATTCCTCCCTGCCTGCATGCACTGTTATAAATCCCATCATAGATTCAGATCATGGCAATATGGATTTCAGCTGTGCAACCTGCATAGCTCATGCTCAGATCTAGCTGAGCCTGCAATGGCACAGTGACAGCAAAGCACGCTCCTGTTCCCATGACATTTGGTTTTGGGAGTCCATATTGGCTAGGCTGATGGTGAAGTTGATCTATCCCTTGCAGCTTTTTCAGAATGGAAGAAATCAATTGCTTATTGATTTGTCTTATCATGATCACAGCTCACCCAGGCACCCAGTGTTCTCTGTGGTTGCTGTTCTATTACATGGGAGACTTGGTTTAAATTAGCCTGGTTGATTCATGGGGCTCTGAATAAGACTGAAGCAGGGTATATTTGAAAGCTGGGTTTAGTCCCCCATCTTAGAGACCCCTGTACTTGTGTGTCACCCAACATTCAAGGGCTCTGCCCGCACCCCTAGATTCACTATGCGGAGCTTTGGTTGTAGGAGCACAGGAACCTGTATTCCCTTGTATTCCTCAGAAATGTACCTCACTGACAGACTATCTAAACATCTGTTTTGGAAGGTACTTTCAAATCAGTACTATCCTTCTGATTGTTCCTTTGCTTGGATTTTTTTCTTTTTTAAGTTTTTGTTTGTTTGGGGTTTTTTTAATTCTTTTTTTTGTTTGTGGTTTTTCTTTTTTTTGTACTTGTGTGGAGACTAGAGTGTGTTTAGGAAGCATAAAATGGTGTTAGGACTGCTGTTTCTGATGCGAGTGCTCCAGCAGAGGCTGGAGGAGGTACTTCACACGCACAGTTATTGCCACAGAGACCATCACCTCTCACCAGCCTTTCTCCATCTGTAATCATGTTATGCTTCCATGCAAATACTGCAATTGTCTACACAGAAGAGTAATTTTATGAGAGCATTTAATGCATTTTTAGCCTCTTTTAATGTAATTGTAGCTGCAGGAAGCACGGAAAAGAAGCCAACATCATGTAAACAGCCAGTTTTCCATAGATCACCAGCAAGCCATGGGAAATGGCAGCAGATGATAGGCTCACTCCAGTGAATAACTTCAAGAAAAAGCATAGGTACCTCTTTAAATGCCTACAGAATCATGTTTAGTACTTTTTTGTTGTTGTTAAAATATGTATTAACTGCATTTCTTCAATATTTCTTGTACCTTTAACATTTTCTCTTTGCCTGACTACCACAAGCTTTCTATTCCTAAGCTGTGTTGCTTTTTTTTTTTATTTCGAAAATATTTGTCAGGCAAAATACTGCAAGTGGCAGCACTGCAATGAAGCAACAAAAAGCAATCATAGAGGTGTGGTTTGCAGGAGATAATTACAAACCCCTGCAGGGCTAGGAGGTACAGATGAGTGCTTCTGGTATGGTGATTATCTCATGGAGGTGCCTTATTTTTATTATGAATTTCTTTCAGCCCTATGTATAAATAATTTATGTTAGTAAATTACTTTGATCTCTGATGGAAACTGTAAGTTAGTGTTAGAAACTTCCAACTGGGAGGTTCGTAGACATTAACCTATTCATGTATAATACCTAACACCAATCAAAAGACTCTCTCCATCTAAGCAACTTCATACCTTCATTACATTTAAAGAGGATGCAATGGAGCAGAACATAAATGACATAGACAGCGCTGCTAACACTTCTTTGGCTTAGAAAAGACTATCTGAAGTCCTGTTGAGAACCTGGACTTTTTAGAGACGACTCTAAGTGGCTCCTGTCTGTCTCATGTTTCTTCTTGTATTTGTCAGTAGTCATTTTTGCCTTGACAGTACATGCTCCTAATGAGCTACAGAGAAAAATGTTATTTATGCAGATTACTCTCATTCACACTGCAGAAAAACTAACAGTGATATCTATCTTCTTAATAGAAACATTCTCTGCATTTTTGTGGAAGATATTATGAGAAAGTTGATGCTTGCAGCTCTCTTGGTAAAACAATACCAAGATACTCAGCCACAGCACCATATGCTTTATCCTAATTGGATCTAAGACTCCAAAACAGTCAATAGAGGAAAGGTATACAAAGTGAGGTGGGTTTCCAATCAATACCTGGTTTTGATTGTGGACATTTGAACAAGAAACGCAGTAAAACGTGGTTTATGGGCAAAGATCCAAAACACAATCTTCCACCAATCAATATTTACAATGGAAGCTCATAATGTTCACTGCATAGTTTTTGCACCAACCAAAATGTTTTAAAACTCTGCGGAGAAAACAGGGACAGCGCAAAGGTGGGTTACAAGCTAAATTAGAGTCTTTCAATTCCAGGAAACCCAGGTAAACTGTAATGACAGAATCCCTAATCCTAATTCTGACATCCACAGGCCTTTTAGCCTACTGTATTCTGTCTACACATGGAGATCTCAATCCAACAGATTCCCTCTATTGGCATGTAAGCCATGAATACACTGAGACACAAAGTTGTCACAATAATACTAGTAACAGAATAACATGGATGCAGAACCGGATGACATGAACCGGCCACAACTTCAGTTCAGCCACCATAGCAAGTGGACAGAATTCGCAACTCAAACACATAGCTGGGATCTACAACTGGGAAAATATTGCTCCTCTACACCCTGCAGGACAAACAGGGATCATTCTGGGAAAAGGAAATACTGGTTTGTTGGGCTCCCCCTTTTTCTTTAAGCTTGAAACTGTATTGCCACAGCAGCTATCCTTAACATTACTGGTTTCAAAGGCATTGAATTTTTAATAAACACACGGTTAAAGAACAAAGCAGAAAATTTCAAACCTGCAACAGGTACAATCAGGAAAGAAAATCTTTTTCTCGTATGCTTGCAAATCAGGGACCAGATGACCCCACAATATGCAGACGATTCTGCCACAATTAGGCAAAAGAGTGGGAAGTGAGCAAGAAGCTCTTAATACTCAGTTTGCATAAATAGGCTAGAATTAGATGGTACAGCAGGGAAAGATAAAGGAGAACCAGAAAGAGAAAGAAAAGCTGGAGCTAATGTGTCAGCCCATTATTATAGCACTTTTGGAGACTATCACATGAATATGTATGAGCACCAAGTACCACTGTACCCCAAAGTCTGTGAACTACTTTTGGGATAAAATACTGAGAGCGAACAGGAGAGGCAGAGTTCTCCCCTGGCCTTTTCAATCAAATGTCTGATTACAGAAGTGGCTATTTCAGACCTGCAAAATGTTAACTATAAACCCAGTCAATATAAACTTAAGGACTTTAACAACTAAACCATTAATCTGACAAGCAGAATAATTCCTTTGCTGTCTAAAAGGATTTCATGCTTGTGAACAGAGCAGCCACATTGTTATACAGCTAGCAGTGAATAGGTGCTAAATGCCTCTGGAGATAAGGAAGAACCTTCTTTATGACTGTACCTACTGTGCTTTTGAAGAAACTATTTTAAAACAATAAACTATGAACAGAAAACTGCCCTACTGCGCATTTCTTTATTCAACGATCAGTCTTTATTTTCAGGAGTAACCCACTTGTCTTCCAAAATGGAAGCACATTGTGTCTGTGATCAGAAGTCTCTCGTGTTTGCTTTTACTAAAATTATTTCAGAAGTGCCTTCATAGGTTATGCCCTCTGCAAATGTGCAAACTTGGCCATAAAAGGATGGTCCTGTTAATGTAAAGTGTTCAGTTGCAAGCCACATAACAAGTAAATTGAGAAGCAAAGCAAAGTGAAATAGGTTACAGCAGGAGATCTTGGAAGAAACAGAGGGTTCCTGAGGCAAAGATCCAGAAGGCTAATTTTGGATTCTGTAAAAAAGGGACTAGAAGTGACAATAGGCTAAAGACGAGATGGAAAGGAGACTGATGCTAGGTGAACAGAAAACAAAAATAGAAGCAAAGGTCCATGAAGTAAGTTTTGAAAGGGAGAAGTTTTAGGGCAGACAGGGAACAATTTTCAAATGAAGTGAATTTATTAAAGTTATCAGGAGGTGGTATCTGTAGGGATACAGTCATGGTATAAAGCAGGAGTGAGGAAGAGCCAAAAGAAATGGTTTAATTGCATATTCCTTTTGATTGATTTCCCTACTCCAGTCCTACTCTGACCCCTTTGTGATACAACTTCTGCTTGCCAGCACTACTTTTTACCTTTGCTTAAACTGAACAGACCTGGCAGGACCTTCCTGTGGAAATAAAACCTACTTTTTTTTTTTTTCTTTTTTTTCCCCACCTCTGAACAGCTCTACTTGACACAGAAATTCTTTACAAATCTCTGTCTTCTTATTGCAATATATATATATAGAGGAAGGTAGTAGATTGCATTTCTTTTAACTGCCCTAAGTATATAATATTCTCCAACACAACGGCAAATCAGACTTGAAAGCAAGTTGGGCAATGATTTGAATCAGCCAATATTATTAAAAAATTAACAAGTCAGGTTTTGTCAGCTTCCTCCTTTTAGACCTCTTCATTACATTTTCAACTGTTTAGAGAAAGCACTTCTATTACTGCTTTCTAAAAAGCAGAGGAAATGGAAAGAGAAAACACTGTTATTATTAGTAGAAAATGACACTTCATGGTCATCAGTTTAAAAGCATTACAATCAGCTGCCTCTTGCAAAATGAGGAACTTCAGCTGTGGCTGAAGGCACTTGAAATCCAACACTAGTAGAAATGCACTCTTTGATTTCCAAACAAGAGACCATGCTACCAAACATACTGAGTTCTTAACTAAACAAGAAGAAAATGAATTTCTTACATAAATGAGAAAGGGAGGAATAAATTAAAAGAAACACATATGCCTAAACATCACAGCCTGGTCTTCTGCCGCTCTTTGCCTACCCACAAATGCTGGCAGCCGGCTTCTCTGCTTTAATGATTGCATCTCACTCTGGTTTGCCACTTGGCTTCTCCTCAGCTCCCTGCCTGATCGTATTTCTAAATGTCACTCACATTTATGCAGGCCAGTGCACAAAACAAAATTAATTTAACTGAATGGCACATTAATATTATTACTTTTGACAGCATGGAAAACTTATTAACTACAGCATGTCACAAGGCTAGTCTTCTAGTGAGTAGTCTAAGTATAACATTGAAAGTGAATGTAATACATTTGAAAGATTTTTTTTTTTGGCTTATCAGACACCGTGAGAAGTTAAATCAGAAAAACTTTCCACGATTATTAGAATATTATTGCAGTTACTTTACAGAAAGTCCTTGTCCTCCTGTGACAGGGTACAGGAAGCCACAGTACAGTAAACTCACTTGATTTGAAAGTATCTCTTCTAGTAAGCATGGGCACCTTAACGCTTAGTTAATGTGGCTTCTACTACCAAGTGTGTCTTAGTTTCTAAAAGCAATTGACTCCAAAGCTTTAGACTATGGGATTGAAACTACAGAATATATTCAAAAATATACAGGACCAGCAGAGAACTCTAATTAAGAATAAAATCAATTAGAGATTTCTTACTTACAAGATGTACCACTGTATGTGGCACTGTATTAAAAACTGGCATGAACAGAGTCCTTGCTATGATGGCTATATATTATCGGTTAATGAAGGATCGAATAAACAGATTAAACAAACCAGTAGGTGGGAGTGATTGGCATGATGGAGTGAGTAATCCTCTACAGCTGCTGATAAGTTCTGCTGAAATTAACAGCCCCAGGGAAAGGCTATCAGGTGAATTCAAGGGCTCCATTACTGAAGCTATACAGTATATTCCTAACTGATCTGCAAGAACCACAAAGAGAAATTCAATGGAATTTGTGGATTGCCTTCATAACCAGCTAGAGCTGAACACAGGCGTGGCATGCCAGGTTTGAGGGAGAGATCGATAGCTCAGTTCAAGTGCATCTACACCAATGCATGCAGCATGGGCAACAAACAGGAGGAGCTGGAAGCCATTGTACAGCAGGACCGCTATGACTTGGTTGCCATCACAGAAACATGGTGGGATGACTCTCATGACTGGAGTGCTATGGATGGCTATAAGCTCTTCAGAAGGGATAGGCGAGGAAAGAGAGGCGGTGGGGTGGCTCTGTATGTTAGGGACTGCTTCGATTGTATAGAGCTCGACGATTGTGATGACAAGGTTGAATGCTTCTGGGTGAAGATGAGGGGGAAAGCCAGACATCCTGCTGGGAGTCTGTTATAGACCATCCAACCAGGATGAAGAGGCAGATGAAGTTTTCTACAAGAGGCTGGCAGAAGTCTCACAATCGCTAGCCCTTTTTCTCATGCGGGACTGTAACTTACCGGACATCTGCTGGAAATACAACACAGCAGAGAGGAGACAGTCTAGGAGGTTCCTGGAGTGTGTGGAAGATAACTTCCTGACGCAGCTGGTAAGTGAGCCTGCC
>Ga0065711_1029768_pt1 | contig 34871 bp, 18 predicted proteins | sample Hoacrofraction12_FD_59098 | JGI IMG/M metagenome (GOLD analysis project Ga0065711, IMG submission 59098) | Hoatzin crop microbial communities from Cojedes, Venezuela - Epithelial fraction 12 v2 (version 2) | ecosystem: Host-associated > Birds > Digestive system > Esophagus > Crop | place... | reverse complement strand
TCCCCTCCCCTCCCCTCCTCTCCTCTCCTCTCCTCTCCTCTCCTCTCCAAAGTTTGTCAGGAGCCCCTTAAAGCCTTTTGCAGGCTTGTCTTTCGAAATTCCTAGTTCAGAATCAGTTTAGGGACACTTGGCTCGAAAGGGATGTGCAAACCTTTAGCCTCTTTCTCCTGGAAATGCCTTGAATTGATGAATAATTTTGGTGGGACAGAAGGGAAACAATGGTCAATTTTTTACTAAACCACAACACCTGCAGAGGCCGTTCGCTTCCCAGCCAGGAGCACTGGCATCTGTGCCGCAGGACAGGCTTCTGCTTCTTGCAGATTTTCTCTCAAAAAGAGGCGGTGAACGTTTCCACTTTTCTATTCCTCTGTGGGGCAGCTCATTCTGTGCCCAGTGTCCGGTCAGGAGTGAGAGCGGATGGCTTTTGCTCGCATTTTGCATTAGTTCTGACTTAAAGAAAAAAAAATTAAAAAAGGAAAAGTCTTCAGATCCATTCATGGAGGCCTGCTCAGAGCTGCTTCCAGGGGGAGAGCTGTGCAGAGTTCTGTTCATCTGGTGACCAAACCTATGCACGATGTTGCCACTCACAAGCAGTTTGATTCAGTTGTGTTAATTGGCATCACAGGCTACTTAGAGTGAGGATGGTGGATCAGGGCACCCCTGTGGATTTCCTCAGGGACCAGTGGCTGTCCTGACCCTATGAGCTTCTCAAGGGCATTACGCTTTGGCTGCGAGCTACCTTGGACACCAAGCACTTGGAGGAGGAGGAGGAAGAGGACTCCAAGGAATGGTTCAATAAAGTCCTGCAACACTGTTTCAGGGTGGTGCAAGGCTGTGGCAAAGTCCAGACCCCCTGTGACCCCCCGGTGTGAATGCCCACCACCTCAGCTGGCATGCTCCTTTCCAGAGCCAGAAATTGAGGTTCTCCAGCAGCTCCTGTAGCAAGCACAGGGCAGTACCAGGCCTACTGAGAAGAGCCCATCTCACTCATGCAACTTTAGGAAGCCAAGCACAGGATGCTCAGTTAAACATCCAGTCTTAGCACCCAGCAGCCCCCTTCTGAGCCACCCCTTCTGTGCTACAGCTAATGCAAGCAGAAACACCCCTTTCTGCTAAACGCTGGGGTTTTCAACGACATCCGAACTCCAGGAACTGCCTGCTTGTGTCCTTGCCTCAGACAAGAAAACAATACTACAGCAGGACCATGGCAGAGCGCCTGTCAAGTAAGAACTCTTTAAGCTATAGAGAAAAATTTAGAGAGTTCTTTTATTTTTAGGAATAACTGGAGTGCAGAGGGCTGCTTTCTGTGCCAGTGTACACTGTGAGAGCCCCAAGTAGTTCCTGAGGTTACGCTCATCTGCAACAGCTGAGGATCTGACCTACATATCAAGGCTGGAAATAACACAGACCGGGCAGAAACACAGCCAGCCCGATTCTCCCTTGCCTTAATGCTTGTTCAGCCCAATGTGGGGGGAAAACAGCATCTTCCTGCGCACCTCAAACCCATTCAACCTTTTTTCATGTCTGGAATATACAGCAGAAAAGTGAGTCTCCTCTAAGCTTAGGTCTCTAACCAACAACATCGATCAGATTCTCTCTAAACTGCCTGCTGGAGCTCTCCCTTTGCTGTACAGGGGATGGGGCTGTATAATTAGACTCTAGATGCCTAATTTAGACAACTAAGTTAGGAGCCCAGATTAGGTGATAGGAACATTCCCTTACACTCCTCATTTTAGCTGCTTCTAGTCATACTTCAGTAAGATGCCTGGAAGAGTGAGTGTGAATCCTGCTTGATCTGCCAAGCACTAACGGATCACTTCCTAAGGACACATAGAGGGACCTAAAAGCCTCTCAAGTTCATCATGCAGAAGATACTGTTATAAGCTGGATTTCTCCTAATACCCTGCCATAGAGTAGTTTTATGCATTCCATCAAGACTGCTTTCACATGTATGAAGAACATTTTAAAAACTTGAATATTACAAGATCCCAAGACCTGGTTTTGCTGTCTCTAATATCCAGAGATACAGCTGGGTGAAGACCGCAAAATATTTCCCTTCAGTAATTCTGTGGGGTGTTTATAAGCAGTTGGCTCAGCCACATGGGACCATCTTCTGTGTTTTTCTCCTGTGAACATCTGAGCTCTCAGGACAAAAATTTCAGGGCCAGCCATGTTTCCAAGGCACATACATACACACGGAATCATGGACACTAGCATTTGCAATTTCACAAGCCCAGGCTGTCTGCCAGAAATACTTCTGCCCTCATCCAACCAGGGAAAAGAAGCAAACGCTGTGTCACTCCTCCAACAAACCGAGCAACAGAGCTCAAAGAGGAAATGTGGACGAATCCCTTCAGATACGATGAAGCTGGAAACGATCATGACAGTAGGAAGCACACACCTGATCCCTGCAGCCTCACGGCTGGGAGTCACCCACCAGAGCGATGGGTCTGGATACCAAGTGATGCAGCATATATTCAGCATGCAGAGGGAGAAGTATTTCAGCACACCCAACTGCTGCAGCTCTCACTGGGAGAGCCAGGGAAGCCAGGTTTTTTCACAGGCCGGCTTTTTGGACACACTGAAATGTAAATGGACCTCAGAACTATTTTCAGAAATAGGTAATTCTCGTGCTACCCGGTGTCACAAAAGTTGATACATAAAAATAGTAAAAAAGGACACTGTGCACAATCTCCTAGGTAAAAATGGGTGATCAAATACCCCAAAGGAGCCAATCCTCACTATTGGTGAGAAACCACAAGCAAGAGACTTTGGCAGATAGTTAGTTAGTTAGTTAGTTATTCAGTTAGTTAGTTATTTGTGCAGTTCTTGATAAAAACCTTTTAGAGAACTTTGCCTTTTTAGCAGCAACAAGCAAGCTGCTCGCTCCCGAGCTCCTTGTGAACTGATTTCAGCCGTCAGTGGTTTATGGGTAGCCCTGCCATAATCCCTCGCCGGAAAGCTGCACAGCCCCGCAGCCGCTAGCAGGCACTCTCACAACAACGTTCCCACCCCGGCTCCTCAAACTTGGGCAGAGCGGGAGCTGCGTCTCACAGGGTCCGAGGCTCAGATTCAGCACTTGCACAATCGCATAGCAACAGACCCCGGAACGGTGCCTCATTACGAGCCTTGTCCGACAGTCAAGCTTTTAACGAGAACAAAGGTTGACAGTGATTAATCATTAAGACTTTTCTTGTTCCTTGTTGCACGTGTTGGAGGCAGCCTCCTGCCGAGGCCGTCTGGCAGATTTCCTGTCTGCGCTATACCAGCGCCCGGGTCCGGACACACTGAGACGTCTTTTCCCAAAGCCTAGCGCACAGATGAACGTCTTGTCTCTGTTCCTGAGCACGGCAAATTCGGAAGGCATGTGCATTCTGCAAAAATAATAAACCCTCAGCTGTACATCTGATTGCTGTATATTCAGGCGAAACAACCTAAACGGGATTTGTTCACGTCAGAAATTTTCCCAGAGACTTCAAGGATGGATTATTAGTATTTTACCTTGTCCACCGTGATAACTTTTAATGTGATCTTCTGCCACAACATATGTATGAGGGTCTCCATTTTAGAAAGATTTTGTTTATTTGTAATGAAAATAACATGCACGTGTTGCAAGTTCAGCAGAGCAGGTTATTGTGAAACGTCTGCATTAGAACAGGAATGTTGGCTCCATCAAAGCCGATGGCAAAACTCCAGCTGACTTCGACGGGACTAGAATTTCCCCCCAGGTCTCCGTCCAGACATGGGGGCACAGTGGCACTCCTGGCTTGGAGTGACCTCAGCTTACACCTTCTGGAGAAGATATCAGCGAAGAGCCTCCTCTAACATACCCAGGCAAAGACTCTCCTGAGTTCTGTACAGAGCTTTGGTTTTAAATGCCTCATATGCTCTATCTCATATTGAAATAAGTGTGCCAATAAGCATGAATGATGAAGACACCTATCAGGTTTTTGACAAGATCAGACACATACTGATTTAGTCTACTTTAGCATTATCATTTGCAGTGGCTGTAATACGCATTATCAGCATCGCAACAAGCCAAGCCCTTCAGTTTGTCATCACACAATTGCAGGAAAACAAATCAGAGCAGTTTAAGAAACTGCCGCTCCTCCAGCTAGAATGAGAGTTGGTGTGAGTGGACCTGTTTTGCCTAGTACCTCAGGACAAGGTATGTGCATGCTCACAGGCTCTGTGCCTGTGCTAAGGAGTGGCAATTTCCAGCTGAGGCAGGGAAAACTTCCTAAACGGATTGAATTAAACACTTGTGATTATCTGTCTGTATGTTTACTGTGGGTATATGTTATCTGTGGATATGCATACCTTATTCATCTAAATGTTCTTGTATTGTTGCCATATGTTTATCACCTTTCCCCAAAACTATCTAGCCTGAGGTTAATATGGAAAATTTGAGCCCACTTAGAAAAACTATAAACAATCAAATCCAGGGTCTTGTTAAGAGGAAGCGTTGGGTGAATTCAGTAAGAGGTGGCACTCTCATACATCACACTTAAATTTAAATGCCCAGTTTACAGAGCAGTGCTAAAAATAGCACTGAAGTCTTAGGTATAACAGGCCTACATGTAACGTGTCTTTTCTGGCATGTTATCCTCATGCCTCTTCCTCCTGTTTCCCCCCTGCAGCGACTCAGACAGCCCCGCTAACCCAAGGGCATATGGGTACCGTGAAGAGGAGTGTAGTCCAGAGGTCCCCAAGCTTGTGGAGACCTGGGCTGCTAAGATTGGAATATTTAATCTCAAAGGCCACTATTTGATCTCAGAGATGAACCCTGCTGAGGGACATTGAGCTGAGGGACATTTAGCTCAGGCGTGAATGCAGCCATCTTCCAGATCTGAATCTGCCCAGTCTTGTCACTGCACGATCAGGTCAACTCTGGTGCTGCATTTGCAAAGCTACTTCTACCACATCTAATGGAAATAGAATAAACCAGTCTGCCTTTTCTTCTTGATCATAAACACTAATGCAAAATTCTATAGGAAATGACTTTAATTTTTTTATCCTCTTGATTTCCAGGCTATTCTCTAGTTTCCTCAGCTTTTCCCACTGGCATTTATCTAGGTTTTCTTTGCAGCTTCCATCCTTCCTTGTATAGGATTCACCCTCCCTATTAATTTTCTGTAGTTTAAACACATTTGTGCCACTTCTAAATAACAGCCACAAAAAAAAAAAAAGGGGGGGGGAATGATGACATAATGTGAAAATTTTCCTCAAGCAATGAAACAAAGCAAAGCAAACATCATAAAATGCCAGTTTTTCTGCGGGAGGGTGTGAGGGAGCAGGCAACCTGAACAAAATACTTAATGAAGAAAGAAAAAATAATTAAACACAAAGAATAACAACAACAACAGAAAAACCACATCACTGGGACCAAACACTTGAATACAAATGGACACAACGTGGGTGACATAACTGTCAGAGACACATATTATGATCAAAGCCCTCCTGCTGAGAATACACAGCAAGAACATAAGCATCCTTCAACCAGAGCCTCCTGGGATCCGCTTTCTCAACCAACAGCACTGAACTCTGATGGAAGACAATGCTGAATACTGAAAAGCAACATGTGAAGGATGGCTCTGACCTGCGTCTCCATGCGCTGATTAAAGCCGCGGGTGGGACAGGCGGTGGGACTGGATCTCCTTGTTCCAAGGTGCCTGTCGTGGGACAATGGCTGGTGCTAGCCAGTGTCAGCATCCAGGGCTGGGGGTCGAGTGTCACAGGGAACAGAAGGGGTGGGGGGGACAACAAATCCTTTCCCCACTGTGACAGCCCACGGCACTGGGGCGAGCGCACAGCAGAGAGTTCAATGGAGCAGGTATGACTGCCCAGCTAGTTGGCTTTAAATGAGTCCCAAGCTGGGGCTATGGGCTTTGCTCTTCCTGCCACAGGGACGACTTCTTCGTTTATAATGATTGCTGTCTTTATTATACAAAAACTTAATTTGATGGGTGTTAATTTGTAGGAAGAGACGTAAACCTTAGGCTCCTGCCATCCCCTCTCGCTCTCTGATGAGTGTGTTAAAATGGAGCCAGTGGCCACAGCAGCCTGAGGGTCTGACAGTTCTACCTATCCTTCATCTATCTGTGCCAAGAGCACTTTCACTAAAATGTGAAAACACCGGGCTTCCTAAAGAGCAGTCCAGGGATTTGCCTCATTTTTCACTCTGAACTCAAGATGTAGGAAGCAATGTGGCTTTACTGGTTATCCCAGCAGCTCTGAATACTTCTCCTTGCTGGAGTAAGAGACCTAGCCAGAGCTCACCCACTTCTGCTTTCAGCCCTGCAGACTGTAGCTCTTTGCCTGGCCAGGATCCCCATCATGGAAGTTAATCTGCAGCCTCACTGCCCCTCTGGCAGCATGACGGGACGTGGCAATGCTGCATGGTGGTTACTTTCTTTATCTGTCTCCAGAAAAAAAGGTTAATCAAAGGTGACAGGAGGCCACTACCACTGCATAATGGCACATGCCCTTCAAGGAGAGCCTGGCATGTGACCGAGCTCAAGGCAAGGTGCAACAGTATCTGGATGTAGAGAGTTGTTTCTTCTTTATCTGCAACCTTTAGAAAGCTGAAATAGAGCCAACTACAGAGTTCAGAAATGCTTGATCCACCAGGGACTAGCTCTGCCTTGGACAGCATGCCTGGCAGGAATTATCTGAGGAAAGGCTTCCTTAAACCAGATGAAGTCAAAAAGAATAATACTTCTGGCATTTATTTAACATATTTACTGCCCAATTCTTGCAGCGTGGGAAAGAATAACAGACTATCCAGAGCCTGCCGTATTCCAGCTATCAGATAAAGTGCGATTCCGGAGAATGGGAAGGTTGGTGCCAACAAAAACCTTCTTGGACTTCTTCTGCTCATTTTCATTATTCTTGTGCAAGAGCAGTGAAAACCTGTTTTGCACCTCTGTTTTTAAACAGACCTACTCATGTATGTAAAAGAACAGGTGGACAGGGTACCACTGTCCTGATTTCTTGCTCTGAGCAAGGGAAAGCGCAAACGCAATTGCCTGTGTCTATAAATCATCCTCAAATTATGCTGTGGCGTTTCCCACATTTGGGAAGCAGCAAAGGTCAGTACCCCGCAGTGCAGGGACTAGGGGTCTCTGGTTCGCCTGTTACACGCGTGCTGTCTCCTCCCCTGCCAGACAAGCCCTGGGCTTTGCTGTGGGGGACACAGCATTGTCATCTGGCAAGACAAGAGGCATTGGGGAGATTCAAGTTCTACCCCCATCTTTGCATGGAGGTGGGAGCTTGGTCCATGGCTTGAAGAGTGACCTGACCTTTCTCTTTTCTCTCTTCCTTTTGTCTAACATGACTTCTTAATTAAGTTACCATGAGTGCTAGTGAGCACATCCTGGCAGCAACAGGTTCTCTTTTCTGCTGCTAAATGTGGCTGTAGCTAAGTGTTCCATTTCAGTATTCCATGTTCCTGCTGTTCTGTCTGGAGAGGTCCTTGGGCCCTTGTTTCATGTGTCAGCAAAAATGCAGATGAAGGAAAATTCACTGTGAACTTTGCTTTCTTGAATGTATAGCTTGGCTTCAAGTGACATTCAGCCTCTAACGCCCATGAGGAGAAATTATTTCAGTGCCCTTCCCACTGCCATTGTGTTCCCTAAACCAACCCTTTCCTCCTCAGCCTCACAGCACATACTAAAAATATATGAGCAGTATTACCTTTAGAAGCAACTAATATAGAAATCCTTTGTAACCATTACATTGCACAGCTTTTCTCCAACAATTTGGAGAGCTTGAATATAATCCATGAACAAGACATCAAGCAGACTTGAGAATTAAGATGTTCAGCACCCTGGTGGTCACAGCTATATAATTTAATAAATACATAAACTAAGAAGTGACTCAATTTATTGGTATCAGGCTTTTCAGGGCACAGAGTTTATAATTGTCACTGTCTGGTGGCAGAGCTGAGGAGATAAAAGTACAGTAAGGAGCCTTTCATAGGCATCTGCAGTGTCTGTTGAGATGTGTTGGACCAGACAGCTCAGACAAAACTCTGAAGCAGAAACACTCAGCTGACCACTCAACTGTGCTTACCAGGAGAGAAAGCAGAAGGAGAAACCAGGTGAACTAAATGAACTACATGGAGCCGTACTACATTCTGTAAATTAGACAGCACAGAGGTAAAAAAAAGGAGTTGGCTTGGTTTGATTTGGCTTGGCCTCTAGAGGTCATCCCTTCGCAGTCCTGACAGTTGGATAACAATACAGGACAAGAGAAATGTTGATTTTTTACAAGCTTGGATTATTTTGGATTTTAGATATTCTAAACCTGCATATTTGCTCTACTGAAAGAAATATCTTGATCTGTGACATCCTTTTCCCTGTCCTAAAAAGCAAAAGTTGGACTTGCTCTTGGGCAATAGACAGCATATGCTTCCTTTAACTTCAAAATAAGGTTTAAATGGGATTTACTTGGCTCACTAGTTTGTACTGTCTTGCACAGAAATAAATTTTACCCAAAGGCTGCTCTGCAGGCTGCTCCTGCAAGCAACCTTCCCTCTGGGCCACACAAAAGTTTCTGGCAAGGTTTGTTAGATGTTACAGGCAGGAGAAGCCTACCAGACGGGATACTCTGTGGATTCAAACAACAGGAGGAGACTCTGACACAGAAGAATTCACCTGAATTTCTTAATGAGGGGAAGGGCAAAAATCTTGTGATGTGTTGAACTGTGAGTTCAGAATATTCAGAATATTGTGGTAAAGGTTTGATACTGGGTAGCAAGGATTTCTGATGTGACATTTGTGGGGCTTGACACCAAAACTCTTGATAAATTGTACTAAATGTACAATTTATGATTTTTACAAAACATCTCAAAAATACTGTGTCCCTCCTGTTACTCCAAATATAGAAGTGATACGATGCAAAATAATGTGAGTTTTAACCAATGGAATGAAGTACCTCAAATGTGTATGGTTATGTAAATTAGATTGCTTGGGATGTGTAGGGCTAGAAAGGGCAGGTTTATGAAGTAGTTGCTGGGCATGGTAAAGAGCTCTTTTGAAGTTCATCTTGTTCTCCAGACCAAAGAGGTGTCAAGCGCAGTGAATAACCCCTTACTAGCAAGGTCTTGCTCTGTAAAAATGCTTCCTTGGTTTTAATAATAAGAATGTTAGCTGTGCCTCTTGATTTCTGCCATGCTTCTCTGTAATAATTTTGGTGTGACTAATCAGAGTTGAATCTAAAAAAAAATAAAGTGGTAATTAAGCTCTATTTAATCTCAATCTAATCTGACAGCAGCAACCCACATCTGCTGCTCTGCTGTGCACTCCTATTTGGACCACCTACTATACAGTGATAATTAAGTGTTGCGACTACTATGGCATCTAAATTCAAGTGAGTGCTGAGTGACTGAGACAGCCATCTTAACAGCCAGGCCCACCAGTCCCTGCTTTCCTAGGTATGACATGAACAGGAGTTACTGTATTGTCCCATTTAGGAGCCAGAAATGGATTAATCTCACATCATTAGACAGTCAGGTATCTAGTCCAGCTACCCAGGGTCTCCCTGTTGTTCATGGAGTGAAGGCAACTCATTGCCTCCAGAGGGTTACTGGTGAGGTCTGGCCTCTGAAATGGGTAGGGTGAGTGTGGAGGTGACTCCATTTTTCTGCTGAGTGGAGGAGCATGGGGGACTAACTTAGACATGAGACTGTATGTTGAAATGAGACAATTCTCACCTGATGGTGAGAAATCTGAAAAAGAAATTGCACGGGCACCAAGTCTGTAGTAACAGATTGAGGAGCCAAATGGAAATGCACTGGAAAGATCCCACTGGTCTTTGGACCAGGCTCTGTCATAAAGACAAGTTCTTGTCTGCTGTGATACGCTCGAAGGGAGGCAGGCTAAAGGGTGCGCAAAAATACTGTACACCTTCTCATCACATAAAGAAGGAAAGCAAATGAAATGTAGAGAAGAAGCATTTTGTGGCACTATCTTTGCATGCATTATCTTCACATGCAAAGCTTCTTTGTTATGTCATGCCTTTGTTATAGCCTTGGTAGAAGAGGATAATCTAACACAACACCACTGATCAGAAGCAGGCTGGCTTTGCCTTAGGAAAAAAAAAAAGTAAAATGGCAGCTTGTTACCCTGCTTCTGTGTGTATCAAAGTTAGCAATCAAGACCATGACCCAACAAGATGTTTAAGTTTCTTAATTTCCTCAGCCTGATATCAGTGGAAGATCACTGCAATCCAAAGAGCTCTTCATAATCACACTTAAAATACTGTTTTTCACAGCTCTGGTTATTTTCAGTGTGTTCACATGAAGACATTTCCCATATTTGCAGTATAGTCCTTTCCCCAGCTGTGAGGATGAACCGAAGTTTATCCTCTTTGGGATGGTCTGGTTGAGAACCAGTTAGACTTTGGAAATGAGGACGACTAGTGTCTTGGTGAATTTGGACCAAAATGTCAACTTTTTCTGCCTTTGATTCCTACAAGGCCTGTACAGCCAACACCATTACCCAACGGGAGGGCTGAATGGTATTATTATTTCAAGTCACCAGCATACAATTTTCCATTCCTTCTGCTTTTGAAAATGTTGCATATTAATGGGACAGCAAAAGGGTCATTAATAACTTTGTTTGGCCTGCAGAAACTCTGCTGGCAACAAATTTTGGGAATGTGGAAACCCAGCCTCCTTCAGAGCTCAAGTTGTGGAAGCATGGCTGGAGGGGAGGGGAAAGTCCTTTGTCCATGATATAGAGATTCCCAGGTTTTGCTGACTGTTGGGGCAGGGTACATCTGATCTGGAAGGACAGAGGCACAGTCACGGAGCAGCCAGGTGGCATTATGGATGAGAAGGAGTGTACTTTAGCAAAGTCATATTACACCAAACGGCATGGCAGGGAGTGCCTGCAATAAAATACTATTCAGGTGTGGATATTAGGAGTAATTTAAATGCCTTTAGACATCAAACTGAAGGTATTCCTTGTTCATTACTCCCGTGTTTAATGAGCTTTTGTTTTGTGGCCTGTCTGCTTGTGACTGGTGCTGTTAGTAAGTGGGGGACGTGGAAAGCGATGCGTAGAGAACTCCAAACCCAAACACGCTCACGGGAGATGTGTTTGCTTCTGGCCTGCTCCTCTTAAGCTCTTCTGGGGGCATTACTACAACTAATGCTCATCTTGTACGTACAGTCATTTTGCAAGGATAAGGGATGATTTAAGGTATTTTCCTCCCTTACTCAGACTGATCTAGTCTTTGTCCACACGTACTGCATGACCTGATTTTCCTCTCTGAGATAAGTCTTCCTAAGCTGCTAAAAGCTGGTCTGAAAAGCCAGCTCAGAGGTCAAGTGAGCAGGATTTAATGATTTCACTGGATACCTTTAAGGAGAAAATGAAAGCTTTGGGTTACACTTCTAGTCTGCCAGCATCAGGCATAAGCTGGGTCCAATGAAATCTTGCAGTGCTCAGTCCACTGGTGGAAAGCACATCCATATTGAGATACCAGTGGTCCCTTATCCAGGGCAGTTATTAGTTTAGATGAATACAAACAAATGAAAGGGTAAAAACCATTAAAAACATCCTAAGGGCTAAGCTGACACCTTATAATCTGGTGTAAATAAAGGTCTCCAGAGAGTCGCCACAAGGATTGTGCCTTTTTTTTTCTCCATGAGCAAGAGGAATTCTCTGCTGAAGTTAGGGGCAAAGCTCCCACCAACTTAAGTGGGGCCATAGGCTCCCTGAGAGTTTGCACATCTCTGCACGCAGACAGATCACTGGCCTCTGCAAGGAACAGACATTTAAAGGCAGGGCACACTGAAAATATGTGGCATAAATGGCACAATGGTTATACAGATAAGCAGATGGCAGCTGATATATTCCTTCCTAACAAAGGACAGCCCTCTTTACAGCTGAGAGACCTATCAGCATCTTTGATATCATTGTTCTTGGGGGAACTGCTGAATAAAGGGTCTCTGTCTTTTTGAGCATAATTACAACTGATTTTTTTTTCCTGATAAAGAATGTAGTCATTGAGCCATAATGACATTATTTGATGACTTAAATTCATCCTCTAATCCCTCCAAAATGGTATAAATTATTGAATAAGTCACTCAACCCTATCAAAGCACTTTAAAAACATTTTGTTCACCATGATAATGATCAGACAGAATGTAGCAAGAGTTACAGTAAATTAGACTCATGCTCCAAGCTGGCTGCCACTCAGTATACTCATAGCTAAATTCTCACCTACTGAGTAAGACACTCTGCCATGGATAAATTAAGACATAGTCGGTTTTAAAGTCTGTTGGCAAGGACCTTTAATTCCTTCCCATTTTTAACAGAGCACATGCATGTGATTTCTGGAGGTACTATCAGGGAGCTGCACAACGTTGTGCCTTGGAGAGATGCTGTGGTAGCTCTGAGCAAGCTCAGAAACAAGGAAAATTAGTTTGGGTAGACCTAACATTTCCAGCACACCATTTCCAGCACATAGTTTAGCTTCTCAGACACTCCCAGCTGCTGTGCTGCCAGCCTTAAGCTGTGCCACAAGCAAATCCTGAGGTGCCTACATCTCAACCAGAGGTGAACCTCGCTGCTTAGGAAACCATGTTGACCAGCATCAGAGCCACTCCTAGTATCAGGATCGTAGAATTGTTTAGGTTGGAGGAGACCTTCAAGATCATTGAGTCCAACCATTAACGTAACACTGTCAATTCTACCACTAAACCATGTCCGTAAGCTCCACATCTACATGTCTTTTAAATACCTCCAGGGATGGTGACTCCACCACCTCCCTGGGCAGCCTATTCCAGTGTCTGACCACTCTTTCAGTGAAGAAATTTTTCTTAATATCCAATCTAAACCTCCCTAGATGCAACTTGAGGCCTTTTCCCCTTGTCCTACTGCCTGTTACTTGGGAGAAGAAACTGACACCCACCTTGCTACAACCTCCTTTGAGGTAGTTGTAGAGAGCGATAGGGTCTCTCCTCCTCAGCCTCCTCTTCTCCAGACTGAATAACCCCAGTTCCCTCAACCGCTCCTCATAAGACTTGTGTTCTAGCCCCTTCACCAGCCTCATTGCCCTTCTTTGGACACGCTCCAGAAGCTCGATGTCTTTCTTGTAGTGAGGGGCCCAAAACTGAGCACAGTACTCCAGGTGCGGCCTCACCAGTGCCAGGTACAGAGGGATGTCCTGTAGCATTCCAAATCCAAGACCACCCTCAATGAAAGCCTTGCTGTGCACACTCTGTCTCATCCTACCACTTCCCATCTTTTACACGGCAATAGTGCTGCCCCAGCAAGGTGAGACCTCACAGTGCTGTGATACTGGGGTGGCAAAGTGAGATCCTCATCTGAATCGAGGTCTCTCATGAAAATTATGATCAGTTATCATTGGTGATAAAATAACACCAACTATAGATAAGACATCTGAAATAGCTGAGAACACACTTTGACAGCACTAGTAATCATACAAAATGTGTTAGATTTTATTAGTAGTATCAGTGTGACAAAACAATTATTCATGATGCTCCTTAATAAAGGGCAAGTTAACTGCTTGAGTGTTACCAGTGATGATGACAGATAACGCACACCAATAATTACAAAAACACTGCTGTAATTTCTGCGTTTCTCTGAAGTGCTGATAGGTATCTGACAACTTGATAAAGCTGAAATGCCTTCACTGAATGTCACCATGTGATTTCCTTTACCACTGCCTAGTAGAGTTGCTACAACCCTCAGACTTAGGGCACACTCATGGACTAGCAGATACGTTTGAATCAGGTCCATTCTGAGGAATTTGACCCATCTTACAAAACACTGCCCAGGTTTGTTCCTGTGCTGGAACAGAGAGGCAATGTGCTTGGGAGCCAAGCCAAAGCACTAATTCTGCCCAGTTGCCAATGTATTCTGGGAAATCTCTGCCCACAGGCTAAACTTTGGCTTGTTTCTCTTCATCGTAACTGATGCCTCAGCAGAAACTCTGGCCTAACCTTCTCTGCTGCCCTTAATACTGTACAAAAATCAGTGATAAATCCACAGTACAGCAAAATGCAACTCAAGTTTCCCGTATGAATTACAGTTGGTTGTAATCTTTTTCCTATCCCAAATAAAAGAGCATAAGAACTAGCAAATAGCTCCAGTTACCTAGGTATCCTGTTTCCAGCAGCAACTGGTAATAAATGCCTGGAGTATGGGGAACAGAGCACAGGGAAAGTGTTTTTCCCCCTCGTATACCTTTTCCATGTCACTCCTACCTGTATGCCTCTGTTAAGCCCTTCCAGATTTCTCTTTTTCAAGCTGAAGAGTGCTGGGTTGTTTAATCTGTTTCCACCTGGAGGCCATTCATACCTCTTGATCATCTTTTCTGCCTTTCTCTGATCTTCTTCTAGGGAGAACAAAACTGCGCGCAGCAGTCAAAATGTGCGTGAATCTTGGGCTGAAACGTTGGGACAATGATGCTTTGTAGCCTGCTTTTTATTCCCTTCCTAATACTTTGTATGTGCTATTTGCCTTTCCAATAACTGTTGATCCTGATATTTTCAGAGAACTACTCATAATAACTCAATACATCTCTCCTGAGCAGTGGCAGCTAAATCAGACCTCATGACTATTTTACATATACACAGGATCATTTCTTTTAACTATGTCTGTTACTCTGTATTTATAGACATTTGCCATTTCATGCAGTCATTCAGTTTTCAGAAACCTTTTCTCTGCTTTTTGCAGCTGGTTTTTAGTTTTACACTGAATGATTTGTGTTACGAGCAAACTTTATCACTTTGTTACTCACCCTTTTTTCTAGATCTATGTGTCTGTTGAACCAAAGGTCCTGGCCTTAATCCCAATGACAAAACTCCTTTATTAAGAACCTGAGCATTTATCCCAACAGTTTTTACCCTAACTTGATCCAACTTTCTCTCTTAGCTCATTTAGTCTGAACTTTGTTAGATAAAAGTCTCCACATCTTATTCACATGACAGAACTGAAAGGAAGTTGAAGTTAATCTTAAGCAAGATGGGGAGCAGAAAACAGCTATCTGCTAAAACAGACCCAATATCCATCCATATTGACGCTCCCAAATTACAGTCCTGGCTGCACTTCCTGTAACCAACCAGCAGACCACTTCCAAAACCTAGGATAAAACCCAAGGATCCCAATATCCTGCATTCTGGCATTTAGAGATGCCAAAACAATCCTATATGTGAGCTAAAGCATCTTGAAGTCTGTTCTAACCTATGCCAGCTAGAATGGTCCTGCAGGGACTACTGTCTCTAGTCAAGATCCTCCTTGCATGACCCTGACCAGGAAATGGTCCCTGTGCCCACAAAATAGTAGTATAAATCTGGTTATGCTGGGTTTTCGGCTACTTGGAGATGCCTGTACCTGAAAAATCTCAGTTGCCTTTTGAGGACAAATGTCCATAGCTTTCATAGCATTGGACCAACACATTTAATGATCTCCAACCCTGTCTTCTACATTGGAAGCCAACATGTGAGGTGCTGACACAGTGGACACAATCCCAATGTTCGTACCTTGGGAAGAAATAAAGCTACCACATTTGGATTATTACCTTAAGATTTGGATTATTACCTTAAGATTCCTTACTATCACAGGCGTGTTTTGGGAAGTGAGAAAAACATAAGGATCATTGAGAAATTCCTGTCATCATGACCTCTCCTGCAATCTCCTGGGAACCAAACCAAGCCTACAGCTGGCATCTCTGCAGGGAAGATACAGACTGGAGGCTGAATAAGGGTCACTTCCATAAGCTCTGAAAATATTAAGACTGATATGGACTTTTTTTCTTCTTAGATATGTCAGCCTAGAGCATCATTACGTTAAAAGGAAGAGGTGAAAAGAGAGAGTACAGATTTTTAGGAGATCTGGAAAGATTTGGAAGCCAAGCTTCTGCTTCCTGGAGAAATAATCTTTCAAATAAAGCATTTGGTGACAGTAACACAAAGTCTTAGATTTGCTTTCTAAGACCTCCCCAAACTTTTCCTTAGAAGACAGAGGTCCGTATTTCAATACCATCACAAGACCAATCAGACAATCAATTGCTTTACCTGAGGCCAAGGTCAACCTGACAGACACTTGTGCCAGAAATGCCCAGCATAGAAGTCTGATTGACCACTGGGCCTTTCTATCCGTTGCCAGACAGCTCATTCAGAAAGATTTGCTAAACGGCTCTGCCGAACTCTGTAACAAGCAACGAGAGCCATCAGAACTATACTTTTCCTCTTCCGTGGCTTTTCCTGGAGTTGTTGTGTCCCTGGCGGCTGTATTGACCTGGCAAGGAACAAACTTTCTTTTCATTCCTTCTCTGATCTTTTGAGATTCTCATCAGTAACGCGGGGAGAGCAAGTGTGAATCATACGAAGCAGGGATGGAAAGCTGGCCGAACGTCCTCTGAAGTCAGAAGCCAGCTGACCCATTATGCTCATCATTGCTTTCCATCACCCACCTGACACCCTCCCCCTGATTCTCTCTTGTTCTGCTCCATGGAGTTTTGAACTTTCTTCACATTTAGACGGGAGAGGATTTGTCCAGTGGGATATTCCCTGAAAACTGCCTTTGCTAAAGCTGTCTGTGCAACAGCAGCACTCCCTCCCTTTCGTAATGACTCAGATGAGTAGGCCCAATGACTCAGTGGTTTGGAGAGCTCAGATATCAAGGGACTATTGACAATAGCCTTCCCTAGCTTGAGTAAGGATTACAAATCTTAGTGCTTTGGGATTGAAAGATTCCCTCAGCACCCTCCAGCTCTTTAAGTTGTTTGTATCCTCCCTCCTCTGTATTGCAAAGGCATGATCAGGTGAGATATTGAAATAAAACTTCTTCCTTTCCAGTGGCTGCTTAGGCATCACACCGGGATCTTCAGGGAACAAAATCAGCATGATGAGATCAGCGTTATCCCGCAGTTTCTGACCTCACAAGACCCAGAAGTGTTCTAGCAGTTTCTCAGCCTGCACCTTCTCTGTCTCTTTTCTCCCAGAAAAGGAAATACAAGCATCTAAGATCATTGCCATATTTCTACTAAAATGCAAAGGGCTATATTGCCAGAAAGCCTCTGGACTAACTGGCAATGGAAGTTTGAAGGCAAGAAGATAAGAGCAGCATGGCTTTGCCTGCACATCAGGTCCTCCCTCCTGTCTGCCACCACAAATGCACCTGGCAGCGTTAGGTTACATGGGGTTAGAAAAGAGGAGGCAGCAGAAAAACAGACATTTCTAGGAGCTGGAACAGTCTGAAAAGCACATAATGGGAGATGAGAGACTGAGCAAGAAGAAAGAGACAGGTTGCTAAATGGCCAAGAGCAAGACAAACTGTAAAGAATTTTTATTGATTTGCCTGAATGTCCCTTTCCATACACACATAGGAAGCACCCAGAACCATAGTGACCAAAATAAAGATGCTATCCAGATAACTATCTGTTTACATGTTTGCTTTGATGTAGGTTAACAATAAGGAGTAGGGAAAATGAAAATATTCTCAAACAATCATACTCTTAAAAGATTACATTAAGCTTTGATACACTGTTGATACATCCAGGCAGGAAGAAAAGATTATTTAAACTGAATGTGATTTTTACATATGTAAGTAATTTTATTTGTGCACATTTTTGTTCTGCTTTCTAGGGGAAGGAAAATGTGATGTACTGTGAGCGCCTAAAAACTTCATCTTGACATTTCTCTCACTTGTTGAAAATAGATCCCTCTGAACTGATTTAATAAATGCTTCAGGTGCCAAGTTTCCTTCTAGGAGCAGTTGTTTCAGACAGTGAATGAAGGTATTTCAGTACCCTTCCCCCCTTTTTTGCTCTAACTCCACAAAATCACCTTTTTTTTTCTTCCAGATGTTCACTCCTTTATTTCTTAAAAATTTCCAAATTTGACAATGAGATTGTGTGGCTATGTTTTGTTTTGTCCTAAATCCTATAAATTCCTTCTCCTGCCAAATCAATAAGCAACCAAGTGAAGACGGGAAAGAATTAAGACCAAACTTTGTTGGAGGCTGCGTTTTGGCAGCGTGCATGTTCAAACACATTAAAAGTAAACAAAACATTTGCTTGTACATATTTGCAAAAAGCTATCGAGTTTCATGACAATAAGAAGGCAGCTGCTGAACTACTCCCCTGGCATTCCAGACAGGATTTCAGAGCGCTAGGACTGACTCACATGTCATTTGGTACATTTTGTAGAGGGACAGCGTACCTCATTTTTCACTAGGAGGGAGAAGCAGCATTGCAGCACTGAGAACGGCAATGTTGCTCATGGGCTCTGAGTACATGTAGAATTCTTCAGACAATAGGATTTACAACTTTCCTTCTTCCTCTGGCTACTATTATTATTGAAGTTGTTATTAGTATTGTACTAGTTTCATTTAATTACATTGGGTGCATTATTGCATTCTGACAAAGAAGTCCTCTGGTGTTATTGTCTTCTATGGTGCTAAAGTCTAGGGATAAGCACAAAGAAAACTTTTCAGATATGTGAACTAAATTCAGGAAGCTTGGAGAGCTTTAAATGTCATTAGTAGTTAAATCTCAAAAGACACAAGTTTGTCCTCCCTCCCTTTCCCAGTAACCTACTTCTTTTCTCTTAACTGGAACAACCCCTAAGCTTCCCATGGTGCTGCTACCCAGAGCCCAGCTAAAATTCATTGGTGGCAGGGATGGCATAAATGGTCTTGTTCTCCCACCTTCCTGTTGTTGGGAAAAATCATGCAAAAGATGTCCCCTTGATTTTGAGAGGAACTGGCAACAATGCTTCCCATAGCATGGATTCTCTCTGGAGGAGCAGGTCCATCCACTCACCCCGACCAGAAGAGCAGGTGAGCCCACGCCCGAGGGTTAGGGGCTTCATGAAGTGACCCCTCATGGAGACCAGCCTAAGAGCCCCAGCAAACTGTTACTCCTCCAGTGGCCAGTTTCAGGATCCAGGTGAGGGATGAAAGATTTGAAGTTTCAAGCAAATTAAACACAGGTCATCCAAAGGTCCCTTTATTAAATCCCTGGCCAGCTGGTTGACTGGTTAACCATCTACACACCCAGCTACCCAGCTATCGATGTGACTGTGTATTATTTTTCATCACCATTGTATCTTAACTAACTCTTCCAGGTCTTTGAGATACAATGTTTGAAGAGCTTTGAAGATTAAACCTGAGAAGTCCCTATCAATCCACAGTTTTGCAAGTCATTAGTATGAGCTACTGATTGTTACCAGTCCAGGCAAGACATGGAGCTTCCAGTTTGAATTAAGTTGACAACACAAAATAGATACATGATGCATCTACATTTCTGCTCTCTCATTTTGCTGTATGCACTCTCTCTCCCACTCTTTTCTGCTTTGTCTTTGACATCTTTCTGCTTCCCAGCCTGAAGATTCACCTAAGGTTGTTGCCAGGGCCTCATGCTGCTAAAGCAAGACCACAGTTCATGGTTCCCAAGGGCTTAACATTGGCCTTAAAGCCAGGAGGGGCATCTATGTGCGCACACCTATTCCCATCCACTCTGACAGGAGCAGAATCATGCTGAACCCATCCATTTCTAAATGCTGCCCCATAAGGCCGGATCTCAGGTAGTGCATGAAAGTGGAGCCTGACAGCAATGTACATTTGTATATATTCAAACTCTGATGCTAAAGCAGGATGTGTGAGCCTATTATTTTTTTTATTATTATTTTAATTCCTATTAATAAGTGCTGTGAGGTACCATTTCTCCTTGTCTGTGACAAACTGACACAGGTATCTTTGTTACCGTCAGCTCATTCAATTCCAGTTTACAGAGAACTTCTCTCATGACTGCTGCCCAATGAATCTTATTCAGATGGGCTCCCATGTGTGTTGTGCTCGCTTTCTTTTTCTTTTTTAATCAGCTGGCATAGCCCCAGATATTTCCTGATAAATCATATCTAATGTCTGCCTTGTGGTTTTCTGATGTGAACAACAACAGAAAAAAAATGAAAAATCAAAGTGGTAAAAAGCAATATTAAAAACACATTTAGTGCAATCACACACTGGGGGGAAATGAAGAAAGCATTAAGCTCTACCTACTTTTCTACAACCACCTTGAAAGTTTGAAAGTTACAGTGAAAACACAGTGGGTTGTAGAGTGAAGCAGTAATGAGAATCAGAGGATTAAATCAAAAAACAATTAACAGTTTTATTCTTGACATGCTGTTTCCTGCATTTGGTTTCATTTTATCTTTATCATTCAAGCATTTGCATAAGTGCTTAACTAAGGTGTTAGTAGCATTACTCAGTGAAGTTCAACATTTCGCTGGATTAGAAGCACACATTTATCAGTCCCCATTGATGACAATTATTGTTATTGTGGTTCCGCTATTAAAAGCTTTCCCTTCCAAGGCTTCTGTAGGCTTATTTTTCTTCCTGCTTGCATTTCTACACTTTTAACCTTTTATTCTCCTTTATACCTTCTCTCATCACTCTTACTGATTGTCCTACGTCTTTCTGTTTGACCTCTTTCCTGCTTCCCCTCCACACTCTGCTTCCCAGCCTCATGCAACCGCAAAGAGCAGTGGCGGCCGTGATTCAGCAGCTGCTGGCCAACAAGGGTTGGACAACCATCCCACCGGGAGGAGAGCAGCAGCGTCAGTGCTCTGAGCTGTGGAGAAAGCAGGAGGTGAGATTCACCCGTAGCTAGTGGCTACTTATGGACCTTGAGCACTAATTTAACCTTCTGTATCATTTGCTCACGGCTGCTTTCAACTCTGCCTCTCCTTCTGACAATGTCCGAACTTTCCGGCAGATGGCATCTCCCCCTAACTTCTACCGAAGCTCACCATGTGCCCAAAGACTGAGCCTGCGACTGCTTGCTTCTAAAAGAACCGATTTCACAACCTATCTGTGCAGGAAACGTGCTGAAGGAAAGTGCAAACAGGAGTGAATCTACACCATTACATCTTCATTTTGCAGATTGAGCTAATACATTTCTCTCAATGTTCAGACGATTATGTGTTTTTCACCGCTGGAGAAGTAGCAGTGTTTATTCACAGGTCAGCTCACAAAAAGCACCAGAGTGCAGATCATTTGCATCTGTTACGACAGGAACTCTAAAATGGAGTATAATCTATTACTTAACCAAGCCAAATGGAAGCAACAATAACAAGGGCAATGAGGCTGATGTACAAGACCTTCCCTCCTTGAGCAACAGCTGTAGAGCTGGAGCAGTTGCAACCCTCAGCTCTCAGCCAGATACTGTACGAACACACGCAGAGGCAGAACACTCCCTCGTGCTCCCCTACGTAGCTGCACACTGTCTTTTCATTTCACTTCTGAGGATAACGTGAGCACGACTGAGTGACACCTAAGAACTTTGTCCCAGTGGTTTGATAAGTTTAGATAGGCAGGATTTGGATCAAGCTTTGACTACTACAGCCCAGCTGCGCTGTCAGCTCTGCACTTCTGCAGATCCACCTCCAGCCATTCCTTGGACCCCAATTCCTTTGTAGGTCATGAAAGAAACAGGGAGAGAGAGGGGACAGAAAGTCAAGGAGAGGAGCTTTGGAGGAGGATGGTGGGAGCATTTAGGAAAAATGTGAAGGACTTCTTGATGGGATGCACTGAAGGAAAAATTTAGGACACTACCTCTTCTTGGGACACCATGCTGGCTAAGCCTAGCACTATTGTATCTCCAATTGGCATTGCTTCACTAACCAGTGAAAACCAGTATACTGGAGGAACACAGATCTTTTCAAACTTAGCTGTTATGGCTACCAAAATGATGTTCTTGGGCTGGTGTGACCATGTGTAATTAACTATCACGACTCGACCATGAAATGTTTACAGGGAATTCTTCATGAACAGTCCAAAGTTTAAAAGCATGCCTCCAGATAAAGTAAAGCAACGCAGCTATCTGAATATCAGGAATTTGCATCGATGCCCTACAAACAGAAAATGAGAGTGAGTATGTAGAGTAAATCAGCCACTACCTCAGATCTAACTTCCGACAAGATGGTCTCCCTGAACGCAGTCTGCTGAAAGTACCAGCGAGTCACATTCGTAATTGAATTTAAGAAATACATAAAATAACAATCACAGAAATGATAGCAAACAAGATGAGCTGCATCAAAGATACACTGCTTTTCTGCATTATAGCTAAAAAAGCCTGCTCATATGAAATGTGACTAGCACTGCCACACTTCTCATGTTTGTTATATTTATTATCGTTATTAAATTGCACCACTTGTGTGCAAAATGCTGCAAAGATGATGTGCTCAGAGTGCTTTCAGCCGCAAGTTGACCTAAGGCTTTTATAATCTGCAGCCTCCCTCTTGGAAAGGCAGGCAAAGCCAAGCCAGAAACTGAAGAAGAAGAAAAAAAGATGTATCATTAGTGCAAAATCCTGTGTAAATAAAAATTGGATCTCTACAACATGCTTTCTGGTACGCTGTTCAGTCACGTTTCTAGACAATGAACAAGATTTAATAAAAGCTTTCAGCCAGAGTCTGTTCCTGTTGCAATCACTGGTCATTTTTTCAGTTGAAGAGGGGCAGATAAACTGAAGTTGTGTGTTTTTGAAATTACCACCCTGCCATTTCACTGGAGTGGTCATTTCCTTTAACATTTTGGACGTGAATTCCATTCCCCAAGAGAGAGCAGCTCAATGGCAAGAGCTGCTAACGCAGCACGTGCCAATTTCAGAGCAGCTGCTTCATCTAGTTATCTGAAGTGGCCGCCTAAAATCCCCCAAATTTCTGGGGAAACTGTCTTCGTACGGACTTTTAAAACAAAATCTAAATTATTATTTCAGTTCTATCGTGGCTTTTTCTCTTCCTTAAATGCCTTGTTTGAATTTTAATTGCTCTCAAATTTCTGATTTCAAGCACATAGTAAATGGGCAGGAGGATACACATTTGCTGGGCAGATTTCCTCCCCCCCCCCTCAGAGGCACTTTGGTGCCTTAGGAAAAAGTCAGAGGGGAAGATTAGTGCACCACAGGGCCCTTTTTGATCTCCCAGCAGCACAGCAGGAGGTGGTGGGCTGGCGCCTTGGTCCCTGAGGAGAAGGCAGGCTGCAGCAGGGACCTCGGGGAAAGAGATGTTGGGAGGTTTATCACTGAAGGCTATGTTCCCTGAGACCCTGGGAAGCAATTAGAAATTTTAAACAGCTCTTGGTTTGGGCTGTTAGAGGGACACTGAGAAGACTCCTGCCCTGGACTGGCATCAGGGTGAGCAGCTCATGCAGGAGATGTGGCAGCAGGAGTCTCCAAATCCAAGGGATGCCAACACAACACAAGGGCTCAAGTGAGACAGCAGCCGCTGAGCGAGGGATGACAGATGAGGCCGAACCGAAGTCCTATCAGCCATTTATGCAAATACATGAGGCCACAGGACGCTCTTGGTTCCTTGCTGAGGGAACAACCAAAAGCAGGGCGATGCAGAGCCATGCGGGTGCGTGTGTGTGCTGCGACTGGCATGCGCTCAGCATCTTCCCCTCCCCGAGACAAGCTTGGCAAGGTCTGGAGGGCTCGGGGAGGAAGGATCCCCCCAGAATGGCAGGCTGTTTTTTTTTTTTTCCCAAGCACTGGCTAAAAACCAAAGACACAGGCTCTCCTTCACTCGCAGATGCAGTGGAGACCATGGGGGATTTCAGTCTTGGAAAACTAAGATCCCCTTCTGCCTATTCACTAAGAGTACAGGCAGCTCTGAGAAATGTCTTTGTGCTGGGCTTGTAAGGGGCAGCCTTAATTATTCCCGTTCCTCTTAAATCGTCTCTTTGTGCTACGGGCTCAGTCATGATGATTTTTCATTTGAGAGGATTGCATCACATCAGACACAGGGCTATAAATCCCCCAGAACGAGCAGACTAGTGACAGCCCTGGCCTGTTTTACAGCAGGAAAGTGTAAAGTTTATTGTCATTTTTAGAAGTGAAATGATTTTAAAATGACGTAATCTTAAAGAAAGAAACCCAATGCACTAACAGCAACACTGCAGAAAGTTAATGTCTTCCCCAAACAAAGTGACCAGGTTATGGGAAGGGGTGGGAGTGGGTGTGTTGGTGGAAGTGGTCAGAGATGAATGAAAACAGGAAAGGAGAGGAGCTCTGGTGTGGCTGCAATGGCCTGAACACCTTAACCCTTTGCTGTCCCTTTCCAACATTCGCGTGGCTTTAGGCTGCCTGGCCTCAAAAGACGTTCTGACCCATGGGTGTTCTCCATCTATGGAAGGGACAGAAGGGCTCAGTCATCCCTCAAGGAGCTGCATACTGGGGCACAGCCCTCCCAGACTGCCCCTTCCCTGGGGACAGCCAGCTGCAGGCACAGGAGAGAGCCGAGAGGCCCTGGGATCGCACTTTATTTTGACAAAATCTTTGGAAAGGACACAGTGAGATTTGGAAGGAGGAATAGCAAAGTGCAGCCCAAAGATCTGGCTCAGCACTGTGCCAGTGTGGCATTTCAGGCGTGGATGGGGAGGATTTTTCCTACGTGCTCTGCACTGGCCTCATACTGCTCCTCTGAAGCCAACAGTGCCCACCTCACACTGAGAACTTCAAAAGCCCCAACCTGGCGTTCTCGGTCCTCTTGTCACCCAGCCATGCCAGATGGGAGCACTTCTGCTGTCATGTGGGATTTGCTGAGCTAGCAAAGTTGGGAAAGAAGAGCCCCAAGGAAAGGCAGGGGACACAAAGGGAGAGGAACCGAGCCCTGTTCTGCATGCCCCAGTGTCAGCTTTAGCAGGGAACTTCTGTCCTTGGCTGGAAAAGGATGCGAAGGCCCCCTTCTGCTCCTATAAAAGTTGTTTCTAACACCCAAAGCCCCTTTCTGATATGACACCAGAGCAAACTTCCAAGGAGTGCATTAGTGGCCAGAAAATGCAGACCCGCAGCTGTGGAGGACCGCATGTGGGTCAGTCCCAATGAGCAGAGCAAGGCTGGGGGGTCTGCAGGGAGCCCTGCAGCCCGGGGTCTCCCAAGCAGTGTCTGAAGCTGATGATGGTTATCACAAAGGAGCCTGTAGTCCGCATGTCCAGAGAGATGGAGCTCCAGCACAGAAATATTTCCCAACCCTGCTCTCAGGGAGAGCCCATGCCAGTTGACCACGTAACTCTGCTGTGCTCCTGTGAATCAAGCTCCTCGCTCGGTGCCATTACATCAGTTCACAACGTGTCCTGAGAGCCAGTCTTTCTTATATACCCAGCCTCCACTCTGCAAGTGTTGGGTTGCATTTTCAATTCAAAAGGGCTTACGAACTCAGGTCTCTTCTCCGCAGCGTGCCAGCCCCAGTGTCTCCAGAGGCCACAGCGTCTCGCGAGCCTAACAAAAGGCAGTGTATGTCTTCCCCAAAAAAGCCTGACTTCCACACTCAGAGCAAGTGTTTCAGTGAGTTACAAGGGACATTTCTGTTCAGACAAACGCAGTTCTGCGGCCAGCTGCAAATCCATCTAACAGTAATGTTTCTATTTCAGTAGGCAAGTCTATTATGTCAGAAACCGTCTAGCCACAATCGTTCAGAGCACAAAAGCAATCGCATAATCCCCTTACTCTGTGCGAGATAAGCAAGGCTCCAATAAATGGAGCACTTCTTCTCGTGAGGATTTAATCCCCATTTGAGGCTTTTTTTATTGTTATTATTATCCTTTCTAATCACCCAGGAGTAAGCAAGGATTTCAAATGAAAACTGCCCCTGAAGATTTCCATCTTTATATACAAGTACATGTATGTAACAAATATGCATGCATGTATACCCACACATACATATAATTTTGTCTATATATGTCACTGCATTCACTTGTAAGATTCACAAGAACTTCTTTTATTCTGACTCCACAAGTGGGATCCCTTCCCAGCAGAAATATGAAGTGCCGCAGCTCCGTGCCAGTGGTTTCAAGTTGCAGGCTTTAAGCTTTTTCTGACCTTTGTACAGAATTTTAATTCTTTCTTTTCTTCCTTGCTTTTCTAGCTCGAGGGTGATGACGGACATCTACCTACTCAAAGGGGTCCCATCACCCCAAAAAGCAACTGAAAACAGTAAAAGTTGTGCGCTTCACAGGAGTCTGTCACCCAGTAGGCAAGGTAAGTAATAAAACAAACTTTATGGAAAATAAGTCACCAGATTTCTTTTCTGTTTTGACAGTAAAAGGGAAGACCAGCTCTTTTTCTTAAGTAGCAAGACATTTGCAACCAGGGAAAGACATCATCTCCCCAGTTCTGAACCAGGTGGTGGGCTTAAACAGCATCAGTCCCTGTTGGGACTCTGTGTCGGACACTCAGTAGCAACTTTCTGGACTCAGTTGTCCTGGCCACAGGCCTGGGAGAAGGAAAAACCAACTTCATACTGTTTCCTTTGGCCTGGAAAGGACTGTTTTCAGGATAAGTTGCATATCGCTACTTCGAGTGAGAAGCGAGATAGAAGAATAAAAAGTCCAGAGACAGGAGAGTGAATCAAGTTTACAAGAAACCTCTTGGTCATGAATGATTAAGTGAAAAGATATTCCTTCCTGTATTAATGCCTCACAATTAATGTAGCATTTAAAGGATACTTAGGGCATGACATATATGAAACAGATCTTACTGGGAATGCCTTGTCTCGGGCTCAGCCTTCGAAGCCCGACATAGTTCTGCTTATGCATACATGGCTGGCAGGAAGACCTCGCTCCCTCAGCACAGCAGAAGTACGAAAGAACAAAAGTTTACACCAAAAAACAGAAAACACTGAGAGCTGCAGAGTGCATAGGACCACTTCTGCTACTAAAAGCAGGAGTGCAAAATGATGGCAAAGCAAAACCAAGCCATTCAAGCTTTTTCCTGTAGCTTGGGGCGCAGACAGACGCCGATGAGGGCACAGCAATACCGGGAAAGTGCCCTGCAAGGGCATCTGGTCAGGCCACAGGCAGACAGTAGCAAAGGGTCAGCCTGGTGCTATTTAAGAAATTGTCCTCTCAACTTGATGCCACCTCAAAGCCGGTTTTAATGAAGCAATTTTATTTTGCATTGCAGACTCCCAGTGGAGATCTTGGGCTTGTGCAGTTCCTAAATACCAGCTGAGAGGTCAGGCTGGAGAGGCAAAAGTGCTATTTTGAAACTGAAAAGATATCAACCCTGAAATTAGGGTGAACAGCAAATATTTAAAGCTGATGAAGAGCAATCTTTGAAGCTGTTGTAACTGACTCCTTTTGTAGCTTTGTATAGGTGAAAAGTAATAGTGACTCTTTTGGGATAGGTAATTAAAATGCCTTTGCAGCACTTTCCACTACAGTAATATATGCATTAGCAGTTCTGGTTATTATATACCTACAAAATATCGCAACGACATATCACAGTTTATAAATGAGTCAAAGAACACGTACAATTTGTAGCACACTTACTGCCACCTACTTTTTCTTTGAGTGCACTGAGGACAACGTCTGTGATCTGACTCGCCTTTATCTGCTTTCACAACAGAAGCATGAAACAACCCCCAATAATTACTTGTAGTTATATTACGAACCAAAAAATTCTGATGGTAGTTGGATTATTTTTAGGAATAAAATTAGGCAAGTGTATAAATATTAGCATGAAGGTATTATATGACAAGCTTCCAGCCTGTGCGCGCTGGTCCATGATTCAGTGATGTCAATGGGAGAGAGGAGTGAGTGTCTTGCCAGATTTTGGGCCATTACAAAAATAAAGTGCTACTGGTGTAGGAGTGAGGATGCACATTTTGAAAGGGTCAAGCATACTGTTTTCAAATCATCAGTGTTTTGTGGAGACATCGATATTTCAGAATGTTTTTTTGTTGAGCGTTTTGTTTTAGTAGTTTTGGGAGCAAGTCTGTAGTCTAAATTAAATACTCAACACTGAAATGCAGAAAAAGAGCAGAGACAAACTTTAAATTCTAGTTCTGATAGAAAGGAATTTTTCCTTTGTTTCCAGCACATATTAAAGCTGCCTCCACATTTGATAAACATTAAAAGAGCTCAGAATTCATGGATGTTTCATTTGATATAATGATAGAATCAAGTCCTTCATTGAGACATGACTTTTAAAAAGTATAGTTAGCATTAGATTTAAATTCAGAAAGCAAAAGAGCAAAAGATGTTTTTTTTTCCTGTGCCAGAAATCTTTAATACAAGTAAATATATTAAACAAATACAATTAGAAGAATTATTTTATAGAAACAAGGCCACAGAAGTCACTAGAAGTGTTCTGATTGACTCCAGTGGGTCCGTAGGACAATACTACAGATTTCAGTGCGTTTAATTGAATGATTTAAAACCTTTCAGTTAAACTAAATTAAATAATTCACAAGCAAATCCTACCCTTCAAAGGGACCTACCTAAAGAGTAGGAGATTTGCCCGAGGTTCACTTCTAACTGATTCTTCAAGGAGCTACTGGAAGCCTCTTCCCTCAAACTACTAATTCAATGGATGCACAGCAGGAGTCTTCCCACCCCTCCTTGCTCCACTGCCAGAGGTCTGGCATTAGCTGAGGAGGAACCAGGAGACAATAACAGTGACAGGTAACGACAAATGCTTTTTGTCTCCATCCCTTTTTCTGCCTCAGGAGCAAAACTTTTTACTGCAGCCTGGTGGTTTCACCTCTGCTATGTGCTGGCGGCACGCTTGAGTGCAACCTCCTTTGGGACTCCTTCCTAGTGAGTGTAAATAAATGTACATAGCATGCACGTGAACAGCTCTATAGAAACTGGCAAAAAAGACTGCTGGCACCAGTATCCATCCACGTACACCAAACTTACAGAAAGCTGAGATGATAGACACAGGAAAATTACTATAGGCATAAGGTTCATGCAAAATTGGCACCAACTACCCCAGCTTATTTCCCTGGTTAAATGGAGTCTGTTTCGGTTAGCAACAAACATAAGAGACAGATTCAACACTGTGAAATACATTGCCATAATCCCAGTTTAGCTGGCCAGTTTGGTTAAATCTTGTTTTCCAACACTGGAAACTGACTGGAGTATTTGGCCTGTAGGCTGTTAAAGCAGAGTCAGTGCACAGGTAAGTGACTGAACAGGACTTTCTTGCCATGAACCTCCTCAGTTGGCAAATCAACCAACCGGTTACTTTATCCTTCACCAAATCATTTGCATGGCCCAAGTCCAGTTTTGGAGATTTTCCTGGGGAGGGGGGGAGAAAAGGGCATCCACCCACCCCACGTCCCAGCTAGCGGTGTCTGGTGTGCTGAATGGAGACCCAGTCTTGGGACAGTAAAACCCACTGGTCTCTAGATGGCTTCCTGCTGTGCCCCACTACCCTCCCTTTCAGCTTTGTTTCTGCCCACCCAAGACCACATCTCTGTCCTCAGAAAGGGCATGGACTGGCTTAGGGTTTACTAGGCATAGGTCTTGTCCCACAGTTTTCTTTTTTCAAGCAATCTGCTGATTTATCTGTGGAGTTTTACACAGCCATGCTTTTGCATAGTATCTGCTGTGAACGTGGATACTCAGAGGGCTGGGCTCACATTTTCTTTCCATTGCAAAATCCCTCATTCGTGTCTTCTAGCTGGCAGGACTGTGAATGTTACCTGAGGCCGGAAAGTCAGGCTGTGTTCTTCTATTCTGTGCATTATTACACCAATCAAGATATAGTTAACTCTTCTGTTGGTGATCTGAGAGCCAGAGTATGATCTATTCAGTCCTCCCTTAGCTGTAAGTGCTATGTGTTAGTAATAGGAAGGGAAAAACAGAGTAAAAACTTGTTTCTGTTAGTGAAATAAGCAGATATGACTCATAATGCACACCAGGGGACCGACCAGTTGAGTAAGAAGGTATCTTTTTCATTCCCTTCCTTTCTGTCCATAACCAGTGATGCTTTGGCCTCAAAATGAGTATTGCAATAGTGCTACATATAGTCAGAAGTTTGTTTTAGATGGTCTTTCTCAAAAAATCTTAGAACTTGGAAAGCAAATGGAAATTTAGACAAGACAGATACTTATTTTATTCTCTTGCTCCTTTATTTTCCCTACTTTTGTCTTCCCATGCTTCTGACAGATCTAACTAGAAAGGATAGTCATTCCTCCTTCCAGGGGTGATTGTACTGGGTTTTGATAGAGACCTGCTGCCAAGGGTTGGAATTGAGTTGTGTTTCAACTTCAAGATTCCTGTCAGCTTGGCTCACAGAACTTTCCTAGCTGAAGGAATCAGCCAATAGTCCAAAACCCTCTCTGAAGGGACTTCAGTGAGGTCTAAACTGAGTGCTTAGGCAGCAGCAAGTAGTCTGTAGCTAACGCCTCTGTAGCAGTTCTCAGTTACATGAACCAGTCATTCATCCACCCTTTCAAACTGTAGCTACTCAGCATCAAACTGGGATGACAGCCACCAGCAGCTCAAGATCAACTTTTCAAAATCTCCCATTTCTGACTTTTGGTACCAATGTCTTTGGAAGAGGTGGATATGGCAGGTGCATGCTGACTGCTAAAATCAAGTTGCATGCATATGAGAGACAGCTGTCAAGCTGAGAGCACCAGAAAACCTGACCTCTATTTTGCCTGAGCATCTTCATCAAAAAAATGTACTGGCAGAGTTCTCATTTTTGCAGCCTTTCAACGCATAATAGCTCTCCTGTCTTACTCCTTCCATCATTAGACAGCTCTACAGAACTGAGTCACACAGGACTCATATGGTGTATTGGTCATGCGCCTGAGTCACATGGGGGGAGATGGCTCATAGCTGCAACCCAGGCCACAGAGATAGCTGACAACACCAACCCTGGCCACAAAGATGGCTCATAATGCCAACCCAGGCCCCAGAGATGGCTGACAACACCAGCCTTGGCGATGGCGATGGTTCATAGCACCAACCTAGGCCATGGCATGGCCTCTGATCAGGGTGCTGGCGCAGGCAAGCACATAGCGAGCTCCCAGCATGTTGTGTCCCCAGCAGCAGAGCTTTCTTTTGATCACAAACCCATCCAAGCAGCTTTGCCAGACATGGGCTTTCCTGAGACATGGCAGAGGCCACCACGCTCCCTGAAATGGAGGCCTGCCTCCAGAGAGGGATGACACAGCAGCTTGCGAGACTCATGAGGGCTGAATTTGGGCACCTCTATGATGCTGGTGAGATGCTGGAAGTGCTGTGAACCAGCTGCCTGTATCGGTCCAGTGAAGAGTCCTGTAGTACTGAGCTGGACTGGGTCTTAGGGAGGTGTTTGGCAGCTCCATTGCATGGCCTTAGAAGCTGCTAAAGCAGGGTGTGTGCGTGCGAAGTGCTGTCCTGGCAGTTTAACCCAGCAGCCAGCAACTGCGTACTAGACAGCCGCTCGCTCACCCCTCCCCTTAGCCCTCCCCCCTCAGTGGGATGGGAAGGAGAAATGGACAAAAGGGGAAACTCATGGGTTGAGACAAAGGCAGTTTAATAAGACAACAGATGAACTACTACTACTGCTACTAATGATAATAATAAATATGCAAAACAAACTATATACAATACAATTTTTCTCACCACCCGACAACTGATCCACAGCCAGGTCCCCAGCAGAGATCACGGACCCCCCTGATTTTCACAAAGTTCATGAAATTCCCCAAAATGGCCAAACTCCTGGAAAAGTTCGAATTCCCGGAAAACTGAAAAGCTGATAACATCCTGCCCTGCAGCCAACCCAGTTCATAAACTGAGCATGACGTCTATGGTACGGAGTATATCCACTGGCCAGCTTGGCTGTCTGGCTGGCTGTGCTCCCTCCCAGCTCCTGCACACGAGCTCATTAGCTCAATATGAGAAACTAGAAAAATTCCTTGATTTATAGCAACAACTGAAAACACCAGTGTTATCATCATTCTTCTTGTACCAAAACCAAAACACAGCAGCTACTGGGAGGAAAATTAACTCTATCCCAGCCAAAACCAGGACAGTTGTGTAAAAGTGACTTTACACAGGGGGGTGATACAACCAGGTAATGCTCCAACGCTTCTTCAGGTTAGCAGCAGGAGACCCAGGCTTGTCCACACCAGAACGTTTCCATCACGGCAGGCACTCTGGCATAGCCCCCAGTGGAGATGCACCGTATGCTGACAGGAGTCCTTCTGCTGGCAGCTTTACCGCTGCTGAATGACATAAACTAAGCTGATAATAACGCTTGTCTGTCAGCATAGATGTATCCACCCCAGTGCTTCAGCCAGTGCTGCGACCAGCAAGAAGGAGAAGGGATGGCTGTAAATACCCACTCCTGCAGCTGGCATTGCTGCTCTGGCCCCTGTGGAATTGGTTGTCAGGCCACTGAGTATCTGAATTTCATGGGGCTTTATTTACCCTGTAGCACATTTATATCACTCTGGGAGCATCAAGAGCTATAAGATGAGGAGTGATGAGTTTTCTGTAACTAATTTAATGTCCTTGTACATGACCATTGTGGCAGCATTGATGAGGATCCAGCTGGGCACATTCCTGAGTCATGGCTTTATCTCACGACACTAACAAGTTTGGATCACCTATGTAAAGTTCTTGGGCTACAGCCAGTAATGAGATGTACAAGGACAAATTCTCATCCTCCCTCTCTGCTTATGATAAGGGAAATATATCTTTTATCCAGTAAACAGTGGAATTTCCCTCTAGGAGGAGAGTTTCTGCGTGTGAATATTTCACACAGCTTTACTAGCTGTCAAATGTATAAGCTAATCAAACTCACCTTCATAATGAAAATTATTTTTTAATTGCATGAAAATTATAAATTTGCATAATGAATGAGGAATCATATTGCAAAAGAGACAGAACCTTCAAAACATCATTTTAGATCTCATCCTGCTCCAGCATCTTTATTTCTTGTGCCTTCCATGAACCTAAGCTGTTCAATTTTCCCCCAAACACATGGTCACCGGGCTGCAAAGGGGACCAGGTGCAGCTCCAGCTGGCCTTCTGCCATCTACATCTATGGGAGCAGAAACAGCCCTGTTCGTGACCATGTTTGAATGCAAGAGATACAGTATAGTATAATTAGAAAAGATTAACACATCACTCAATCCTAAAGGGTCATATAATCATTTAGGACATGGGAACAGTGTCAGTTCCTGATTTAGAGGCCTCATTTACAGATATGACATGCTAGCTGTAAAGTAGCAGAAAAAAAGTCACAGTGCAATCTATCTTGCTTTCTGAACAAAAACTGCCAGTAGGTACACAACGAAATCTCCACTGGAACATGTAAAATGAATGTTCACCAGCTCACACCAGGGTCCACTGCTTTGACTGTGTTGCGGTTTCGTTTCAGTTGTTTGTAACAATGCAGCCCAAAGGCCACCCCAGCTGCTGTTACAGCAGAACTGAACTCAGGGCAAATAAAAGGATGTTTTTCCCATATCCTGCAAGTGAGGTAAATATTTTTTTTCCCCCTCTCCAAAGACAAAGTGGTCAGAGGAATGTTTAGAGGAGCTATACGTTTCTGACAGATGTACCCTTTCTCCTTCAGAACTCTTAAATCCACAGTTATCAGTATAAGATTAGGTGTCTGGGAGTCCACAGATTACTTCTGAGGGTCGAAAGGTAACTAAGAAAAGCAAGATTTCTGTTTGCTGTACTGGGTCTGCGGATTTCCTTGAAATAACGTGCATTCACCAGCTGGAAGAGGTTGAAGAGCAGCGTGCCGAGCAGCCTGTTGGAAAGCAAGAAGCTGGAGCGAAGTCACAGAAAAGAATTTCAGATTTTAAAATTTTGTTCCCCCTTGAGCAATATCTGCATCTCCAGGCTAAATGTTAGCAAATGCATCTCTTCAGGATGTTTTTTTGCCATGAAATAGGCAAAGAGAAATTTCCCTCCTTACGTCCACTCCATAGAAACTGCTGGTGAATCGTAAACGAAGTGGGTGGTACAGAAAAGAAGACAGGAAGAGGGAAGAAGGAAATGTAAGAGTCTGCACTGGATCTGTTATCCGTGAGTAATAAGGGCAGTTACAGAGGAAAAAATGTTTATCCCTTGCAATTACTAAGTGTACCTTTCATCTTGATCACAAAACTTTGGTAATGAGATTATGCCATTTGGCTGTGAAAAACATCATTTTAGCTCTATAGTATCCTTTCCCCAAGGATTTGTGCAAACATTACCTCAAACATCAAACATGCATATTTTAATGAACTGTATTAGTCTGCCTTCTATTAAACTACAGTTCAAAACACCAGTGTTAATGAGTTCTCCCCCTTTCCGATAAAATTAAAATAGCTAGGAAAAAGATTGCTTTTTGCTGACAGGGGGATTGAAATTATTTGTGTTTAACAAGTCAAACAAAGCTAGTCTTATTTTTACATTCATTTTTCCTGTACAGCCTGGGGGATGAAGCCCAGTGCTGCCAGCAGTGAAGCCTCCCTGATTTTCCCCTGTAGGGACCGGGCAGTTTGCTGTGCTGTCTCGTGTGTGCAGGTCCAACTCTGCCCCATCGCAGCACCCTGCCAAGAATTTGGGTTTCAGGGCCGTTACTTTGGATTTGCATCCAGGTGCAACGGACAGCAGCACCCAGGCCCTGGGAGCAGCAAGAAGCAGTGCTGGGGTGTGAGGGCAGGGACAGTGGGCAGACTGGCCGGCCTCACACCCTGCAATGCCCGCTGCAGCAGTCAGCCAGCACCGAGCCGCTCCTCCGTCCTCACAAACAGGCTGCCACAAACGCACGATCTTTCCTGCTATCTGGATTTTGACTGGATATAAGGAAGAATTTTTTTACCACGAGGCTGATGAAACACTGGCACAGGCTGCCCAGAGAGGTGGTCGATGCCGCATCCCTGGAAACACTGAAAGCCAGGTTGGACGGGGCTCTGAGCAACCTGGTCCAGTTGAAGATGTCCCTGCTCATTGCAGGGGGGGTGGGCTAGATGGCCTCTAAAGGTCCCTCCCAATGCAAAGCATTCTATCTTCTCCGACTGCTCACAGCGGCTTCCTCCATTCCTTCCCAACTAGGATGCAGTCCCCGGAGGGAGTTGAGGCATCTCATTTTTGGCAAAGAAC
>Ga0065711_1029767_pt1 | contig 34876 bp, 15 predicted proteins | sample Hoacrofraction12_FD_59098 | JGI IMG/M metagenome (GOLD analysis project Ga0065711, IMG submission 59098) | Hoatzin crop microbial communities from Cojedes, Venezuela - Epithelial fraction 12 v2 (version 2) | ecosystem: Host-associated > Birds > Digestive system > Esophagus > Crop | place... | reverse complement strand
CCTCGCTCGGCAATCTCACTTGTCTCATGAGAGACCGGGGTCAAGGAACAGGCTTTGGTTTATGGATTATGGAGTACCTGGTGCTCAAGCACTGCAGTATGCCTGGTACCCGAGAGAGCCCATGTCATGTGGGGTGCCCACCATGGTTACCAGGAGAAAGCACTGTGCCTGTGCTTGTGGTGACAATACCATGAACAGAAACAGGCTAAGATTACATTTAATAATTTAGCCAGTCGACTAAAATATATCTTGATGGAACAATACAGATTGTAACCATTCTCACGTTTACTAGACAACTCCAGGATGCAGTTCTGGGCTGCGACGCAGTAACTGTGTGGCTTAATCCAAAAGGAAATGAGAGAGACAGGGCTACATGCAGGGAATAGGCAATCCATGTCATAAATGCAGATTGCAGATGATATTCCTTTGCCCAGCTCTAAAGGATGATCAGAAAGAATCACTGTGAATTAACTAGCGTAATGCCAGGCACCAAGCTGACCACTGCTGGAGATGCAGATGGAAGTTTCTACAGCCAGGAGATTTCTGAAGTATTCAGCTTGCCTCTTCACAAAATTAAAGCAGTGATATACATTTTGATTAATACACATATCATTTGACTGTGACCCAAGGGGAATTTTAGTTAATTTATGGGTTTAGATTTGTTTGCTTCATCTTATAGACACGGGTACCTCTGTTTTTGGTCATGAGAACCTCTGTCCTACTTTGTGGTTCAGCCAGGCACACAGATTGTCTCTCACGTGGATCTGGTAGGAGGCATTAGTGGTTGCAAACTCACTGTGAGGGGCACAGCCTAAAACAGAAAGGTGTCAAGCACAAGTGTCCTGGACAGACCTTTGCCTTCCCACCTTGGCCTTCCCTGGACACCAGCAAGGTTCAGGTTAAGCAGCTAACAGGATCTCCAAGGCCAGTCAACATTTGTGCTGAGTCTGTCTGGGCTGTGAAAGTCCCCTCTTTGAATGTGAGGTGTTCTTTGGACAAGGCTTTGGAGGCTTCTTCAGAGAAAGGAAGCACAGTGGAAACATTTATTGGGAACCCCAGTTCTGTGGGGTCTGACCTCCCAGTTTGGCTGCGAGAAAACCTTTGTTGGGAATGATCAAAGAAACAGGCCCCTGTTCCCACAGTGGGCTTCCCGCAGTGACAGGATTATGTAGTATTTTTTGTATTGCTTTGCTACGATTTGTCTATAAATAAAGAAATGTGTACATGAAGTGATAGCCAGCCACAGGAATGGATATGCTGGGCAAATGCTTTAGAAGATTTATTGACCTTAGCAATACAGAAGTGTTACTGCAGTATTAACACTGCAAACTGTTGTGAGATACCGGTAATATAGAACATGTGCTTATGCCTAAAATACAGATTACGGTATTGTTAATATAATAGGCCACTAGGAGGACTAAAATACAACTGGAATTCATGCAGACACACTGTAGAGGTAACATGCAGTCATTTTTTGAATGACCAAAGCTGATACAAACAGGAAGTTTGGATAAAAATACAGAATAAAGCAGCTCCCAGGCCCTACTAGCGAACGAATAATTTGCAAAGTGTTGCTGAAAATGAAAAGGCATTTGATATTTATTGGAATACCAAAAAAATCTTTAAAGTGTTGATTTCTTCTTTAAACTGTGACACTATTTTAGATTATTCACGATTCAAATACTTCTAAGAATGGAATAAAGGTTTCCTCCATGCGCAGATGCTGTTGGGAGCCCTGTATGGACAGCAGGACTGCCGAAGGCAGTATGGTTCTGCTCATGCAAAGCTCTTTGCAGAATCAGGGTGTGAATTCGCTTCTGACATTCTGAAAATTCCTCAGCAGAGGGGTGGTGTGCTTGCGGTTAGCCCTTGTAATGCAAGATCCTATCATGAGTAAGAATGCTTGATGAGAATATTAATGATAATGATTATTTGCTTAGCACTGCTACGGGGCCTTCGCAGCCCTCAAAGCAGCCTGCTAACGGTTCCAGATTAAATTCCAAATGCAGCTGGAAGGTATTATTTATATTCTTTGTTTAAAAATGGGGAATTTAATAGCAAGAGAGCTTTAGCATTTGGTCAGCGAGAATATCACCCTGATCTCCACAGTCCTGCACTCTTAACTGCTAAGCTTTTTGTCACTATTTTAATTTTTTTTTCTTTGCAGGCAAAAACTTCTCCATGGAAAGACAGAGACCTGTGTCGTCGTCACTAGAGAGCATCTGAAATGCTCTTCAGCATACAGGACCTGGCATTCTGTCTAGTGTATGTGGTAGTTAATCAAATGTTTTGCACTGACTTCAGTAGACTTTGGATCAGACTCTTGATGCATTAGAGAGATAAATTATTTAACTTACTGAGTTCCCCTAGAAACAAAATATTGAGCTGCAAACAAAGCTAACAAACACCAAATGGGATACCATCTGCTGCAGTGAACAGAACATGACCAGTTTCCCCCATGCTTGAGATTCTTCCAAAATACAATCTGAAATAGGTTTGCTAAACTCCCAACTGTCTCACAAAATTGGCTTAGCACAGGTTAGCAAATGCTAATGCCACTAGCAACAGCAAGCCAGACTCTGATATATCAATTGGAGCTGTCTATGATTTTATTTCTGTTGGACTGCCCTGTGTAAAAGCTCAGGGAGTTTCTGCTATCCAGAGCCTATGGAGCCTTTGGAGCCTGTGGAGATGTTTCTGTTCCTGCCCTGGGTCCTAGGGCCTACGCACACCGAGTAGTTTTGCCTTCCGGAGGAACAGGATACGGAGGCAAAAGAAGCTCTGTCTCCCACAGGAATGGCAGGAGACACCTGAAATCCCAAGTCTTGGTACCTGGTATCGAAGCTTTTGGATGTGGTGGAGAATGTGTGGGTTCCCAAACACTTTCAGAGGGACAAATGGACTCTGCTGAGCTAAATGCAGTGCATGTGACACTAGCGGGTGCCATCAACATTAGCACCCTTTCCACTTAGAAAGCATACTAAACTACCAAGTAGTTTTTATGTAAAGTGAGGAAAAAACCCAACAGTATTTGCCTTGCAGAACAAGACAAGGAGATAAATGTCTTCATACCTAAACTCCCTACGTAGCCAGACACTTCACCTTCTAGTATCACTGTACAAGTGATGAAACTACCAGGAGCAAACAGAACCTCCACAGACTATTCAGTCTTTAGCAATTAACCAGAAAGGCTACAGCTCTCCACATTATTCAGCTCTTTTAGATGGTGACTGCCGTTCTTTGGCTTGCTCTGCTGCCGCCGTTTTCATCACTGTGCTACCAATGGTGTCATAATACAGATTCCATGTATTTACAATGGATTTTATTTATAGAAATGCTGTGTTATAAATGTTGAACTCTCTGGTACCCTGGCTTGTTACAGTGGTTCTCAGAAACATGAAAAGAAAGGATGATGTTCCAATAATAACAACAATAATAAAAATATTCTGTAAAATGATACAGATGAAAATTTTAGCATTTTCCAGTTGCTCATGCTCTAATGTTATGGAAAATGCAATAAATAAATGGGTTTAAAAATACGAAGACTCTCCTTATGATATGATCATAACTGTAACATTGCAGGGCCAGATTAAAAAATACACAATATTTGGCCTTCCTTTCAACTCAGAGGAAAACGTCTCCTAGTGTTCCATGACATTGCCCACAGAGCCCACGTACAGAAGTAGGATGCTACAGATCAAAATTCTGCCAGATAGAGGAAGAATATCTAAACCAATTTTCGAGCACCTATATAAACACCACGATTTTCACAGGATCAAAATACGTCAATCTGTCAGAGACGTCAGCAAAAGCTGCAGATTTCTAGCACCTTTGAAAACTGGGCAGCTGAAGTGTCTAAATATGAATTTAGGCACAGCCATTAGCAAATGAAGCTGGAAAAAAACTGGCCTATAATTTTACTGGTTAGAGGTCACAAACAAGACTCTAGTTAGGCTATACAGGGCAAAACAATTCTTGCAACAGTGATCAGGAAGGGTGTGCTACTTCTGTTCCTCGGTTTCAGCCGTTGTCTGAAAAGCTCTTACATTTCAAATCTGCTTTGCATCTTACTACCTGTGTTACCAACAGGTTTGCCAATCTGGTAACTTTTCTGCAGATACAGTGTCTTGGTGAAGTACAGACACTCCTGTTATAAGAAATATCACAGACTATTACGGCATGATTAACATTTTATTTTTATGATGCTTAGCAATATTATTTATTCATATTTCATTTCTTTATTCCCATCCACTTTTCCTTTTCTCTTCATCCACCCAAGACCATCTGAGGCCTTGTTTTACAGAATGCCTTACAGAGCATCCAGTAACCCACAGGATACATGCATATGTAACAAGATGTCAGAAAAATCACTTTAAAATGTTTGACTGGCAATTATTCAGCTAATTCTTCAAATAATCACTTGTTTTATTTGATCAGAATAACACTAGAGCAGTTAAGTGAAGTTCTTAAGGCTACAGCTTTTTATAGCATGTAAAAGTTTTAGTGACCTCTATTAATGATCAGGCAAAGAATGGAGTCATCCAGAGAAGGCGGCACTAATGGGAGCGGAGCTATCAGGATGTGTCTCCGTCACTGACGGATTGATGGGCGGTTCAGGCTGGGAGGACTCTGACACGTGCTATGAAAAGTTGCATCACCCTTCTTAGCCTTTGTGAAAGATGATTAGACATTTAAATTACAAAGCTGTATCTTCCAAACTTCCCAGACTTCCCTGTCTCACTTATTGTTCATAAGTCAGCTAAATGCTGTGTTTGTTTCTCTTACCAAATACAAATATTACTTTCCATTAAAATAATATGGATGCTGCAGAAGGCCTGGAATTCATGTACTGGGGCCTAAAAATACAGTAAGAAATAAAATATTTCACTTTGGGACTTGCTGTAGAGTGTTTGAGCTTGCAAAAAAATAATTCACCAATATTTTTCTTAAGGGTTTAGACAATCTGTGTGTCATACTGCACAAAATCCAGTATAACTTCTCATTTAAATAAAAGGTGACTCACTTTTGGGAGAGGAAAACAGCTTGTGGAACAAACTATAAGCACCTGCAAATTATTTCAGTACGATTTTTGCCGATATTTGACACAAAATTTGCCTTCATTACAAAGACTATGTTGATTAGGATACTATTGTCTGTGTATACATGAAAAGAAAAAGCATCCTCCTAAAAAGAGCAATAATTTGCTACATATTTTCGGTGTACTGCCACAGTTCCTGCTACCATCAGCTGTGCAACTTACTCCTCATGTATTCTGCTCAGAACAGAACTTCCATACTAAAAGATCAGTCATTTCCTACCCTTCCCTGCACGACATTTGAGTGCTTTATGCAAAACACACCACTGCTATAGATGGGAAGGCAAGTTTCAACTGGAAAAACAATTCACAAAAATATTACAGCATTATTCATCTCATTTAACTCTGCTAATCAGATGCTCCTCTTGGAGTCAAAATATTTTCCAGCTTCAGAAAATAAACAGCTCACTGAATACGTCTCTGCCCTACTGCTCTTATCTGATTGAGTCAATCCAATGGTTATTGTATCCAATTTATTTTTTAGCTTTTTCTTTTATTACTAATATCATTTCTATCATTACAACAATTACCCTATTTCACAAGCTTACTAATATTTATCATTTGTTGCTCTTAATGTGCCCTGAATTCCATTTTGGCCTACGGTATTATAATATTCTGATTCAACACAGAGAGAAACGAAACCTGAAGTTTTATTTCCAAAGATGGAGGACGGAAGAGTGTCTGGTTACAAATGGCAGAAACATTAGTGCACTCTGGGCCATGCTGCAAATCACAGCAGCTCCATCTGCCAAACCTCTGAAAAACAGCTCTGTACATTTTCCACTCAGGGAAATCACTAGCAAATGATACTTTTATTCATTATGTACTTTTAGGTTCTTATTAGGCTAAAGGATCTACCCACTTATCGCCTAAGAGCCCCAGTGTCTATTAAGTCCTTATGTAATCTTCAGTCAAACAGGCAAATAGACACTACGGTGCCCAGGGTGTTTCTGCAAGGCACGGTGCAGTGTGATGCAAAGATATCAGTGAGCAACTGGGTGGGCTGGCACAAATGTGGTGGGGGGTCTTATCAACACCCCGCTTCTTCCAGCTACTCAGCCCTGCTGAGAAATGGCCTGGAGTAACCAGGCCACAAGGAGCTGTGCCGACACTGTGCCCAAGCAGGCTCACTGTAAATTAGCTCCGCACAGCTCTGCCTTGCTCTGGGCATTCGTACATGAGAGGCTCTGGACCATTCCTCCGGGGACTCCAGCAAATGAGCTGCAGGACTCTGTGACATCTGGGCCAGTGTGTAATGCATGCAGCTCCTCCATGCTGAAAATACAAGGTTCTCTCTGTAATCTGAAATTACTTGCTGAGATGGTGGGATACGGAGTTTCTGCTCCAGTGATCAAGTTTTTCCACTCAAAAAGGGCACAGTTCTTCCCCTCCTTGCAGCACCAAAGGGGTTATATCCAGTGAGCACAAGACTCCAGCTGTGGCCACAAGACAGCTCAGCGTGTTCCTTAAATCAGACCAGCCCACACATCCGCATCTGGCACTCAACAAACCCCACAGGCACGCTTCCCTTGGTGCTCCGAGTTCTTTGGGGATTTAGCGTGACGTGACACTGTGCCATAGGCACTAGAACTGCACCACATGCCAGTGCTGCTTCAAGTCCTTAACTTTCCTCCCGTCGCTGCAGCTTTTCACTTCCTCCGCGTCTTCTCTCAGACTCACATCCAAGCTATTCTCCTGCTAGCCTTGCACACCATGTGTTTCAAATACCACACAGCCTGCTGTACTACGCCAAAGACTTTCTGTCCCTCACCAATATCCAAATACTCTTTTTAAAACACTGCGCTAAAAGATATTTGAGTTAAAATGTCGCCACCTACCCGTCCCCATAAATACACTAACCACACATCAAGCAGAGAGAACTGTTACACCAGCAGGAAGGCTAGTCAGAATGGGATCTGGTGGCTCAGTACTAAAGCTCCTGAGTCCATTAGTGCTAGAAGCAGAACTGTATCAGCAGATAACAGCTTCCAGTTTTTTTAGGGTATGTTTTTCCTAAAAATATCCCTTGCATACCATTAAAGAAGTTATTTTCTCTGGCGGACTCTGCCTTCCAAATGTCGTTTTGCCTTGCCAAAGCCTTTTAAAAACTTAAAAAAGTTATGGAGAACGTTATCATCCTCCTTGCTGAGCCACTCTTCATTGCATTATTTTTTACTAAAGCTCTCAGCAGTGTAAGAAGCCTCAATTGTTTCACCTAGAAGGCACAGGGAGAGAAACGAGTCTCTGTATAACTGCAGCTTTTTATTGTTGCCAAGCTAGTTCCTCAGGCTAACTGTAAGAATGTTCTTCCACACTACACAACATTTCTTTTAAGTGATACACGTCAAATGAGACTTTGGTCCCAGGAGACTGCCTAGCAGCCTTCAAATTGCTTGTTTTGCTGTCTCTTCACTTTACTTTTTGGAGGCAACTTTGATGGTAAGATACTGGAAACAGTAAGACCTGATTAGGAATATAAGGCTTGGTAGCAGATCTCAGAATGTGAACTTGCCCTGTGGAGGCGAAAAAAACATGCAGAGACGTGGGATTTGTTGATGTCTGGAGACATCCTAGCCTATTTCTAATTTCACATTTCCCCATGAGTTGAATCAGACTTGAGCCTAGAAAAAATATTTTCAATTCTGTACTACTCCCATGGGTGGTATGGTAAAATCTGTTACCTTATCAGATCATGCTGCTGTGGTTTTTGTCACTTACATTGTCAAATACTTCTATAAAATTCCCCTGACAATAGGTCTTACATCAACTTGGGTAATTACTCAGTCTTTGCTTTGACGGAACAAGTATTGCATCATTCATCCGAGAATCAAATCCCTTTGATTAAACTGAAAGGCAGTCTCTCAGCCCCAAGCCTGTCGGTGGGTGAACTCTACTGAGACAAGTTTGACAAATGTAAACATGTGTAGCTTACGGACCCCCATACGTACCAGCCGAGGGAGCGTGGGGGGCCGTGGCACCGAGAGCAGCGACCTCAGCGGCGCAGTCCGTGCCCAGCCAGGCCTCGTGCGAGCACTCGGTGACCTCCCTGTGGCAGTGGCAGCATCCAGACAGGACCGTGCCCAGGGCAAACGAGCTCGGGGGCAGCCCTGCTCCCTGCTCCAGCTGGGCCACTCCAGGGTTGCTGTGACCAGGCTGCACCCCGACCCAAGTGGGGCCAAGCTCTTTTCAGTAGTGCCCAGCGACAGGACAAGGGGCAACGGGCACAAACTGAGGCACAGGAAGTTCCGTCTGAACATGAGGAAGAACTTCTTCACTCTGAGGGTGATGGAGCACTGGCACAGGCTGCCCAGGGAGGTTGTGGAGTCTCCTTCTCTGGAGATATTCAAGACCCGCCTGGACAAGGTCCTCTACAGCCTACTGTAGGTGACCCTGCTTTGGCAGGGGAGGTGGACTAGATGACCCACAGAGGTCCCTTCCAACCCCTACCATTCTGTGATTCTGTGATTCTGTCTGCCAGGCTTCACACCACTGTGAGACTGCCGGCTTGGTCCTCACCAATCTGAGCACGGTGCTCGGAACGCGCTCCCCTGCTTGAGTGAGGAAGTTTGCTCTGCTTTCAAAACAGAGATTGCTGAGTCCTAGATGGACATACGAGCCTGCTGGGTGGTTTACCTTCCCTTTGCAACACAACACTGCCCTTCGTGAAACTGTGGATGGATCTTCTCTAATACACCCTGTGCTAACATGATGTGAGTTTTGAAGATCTAATACAAAAGCATCAATGCAGTAAACATTTTCAGGTTTTGTGACAGGGAGGATGAAAGGATATCTGATCCTGATGGAACTAGAACGTTTGGTTCTAGGCTGCCATCACCTAATGTTTACATTAATAGACCACCTCCCTAAAATATGCAATGATTTGATATACTAATTCCTTACATGAAAGAAAAGCATTGATCTTAAAACACCAAAGATGGGTGAATGAGTCTGCAGACTTATTTCCCACCTACAACTTGTACAATGGCAGTATCTTCCGTAACATTTTAGGTTCATCAGGGCTAGGAAAGGAAATATAATCGATTTCCTCCTCACCTCATCATCTTCCTCTCTGTTAAGCCTGGCAAGGAAAATAGCACAGAGGAGGTCAGTTCTCTGTGCCTGATACACAGTAAACTGAATTATACAATCAGTACACAGAAATCCATAAGCAACTAATTCCAGGATTTGATTCAGCCCATCTAGATACTTTCTCTTATTGACAAGGGACCCCTTCCATCTTCTGTTATTTTCTAGTATAATAATTTGTAAGAGTTGCTTCAAATTCTGTATCTGCAGTAACAAACGCATTATACAAAACAAGCTAAGACCTCGGTCATCAAGCATTTGCTGTTTTCTTTCTGGTTGTAACACGACATCGGTCTTGCTGTCCCCAATTCACAGACAGTGAGACTGAGATCCTGAGACCAAGCAACTAGCCAAACATCCCCCAGTGGTGCCCCAGCTGCAGGAACTCTTGTTATTACGAAAGTATAAGCAAGGTAATTATTTAGCACTCACTCGAGGGTGCACCAAGATACCGTTTCACTCTCTAAAATACAAATGGTAGCTACAATAGCTCCTTTTTACTAGTCCCCCACAGACGAAAGCTTGGGGCAATGTTCATCTTGCTAACTTTGGGCTGAAAGTTTGGTACTTAGTATAAGCTAGCTGCGTAGACTCCCTTTCTCTGGTCAAGGTAAGAAAACAAGTAGCTCCACAGGTCAATACCCCCTTCCCACTTTAACTCTTAGAATGCAGCTCTTCCAACTGCTAATTGGACTCAAATCGTTGTGTTAGGCTTTTCCACATGTGGTAAGCAGAATCCCTCCTTAAGCATATCTGATAACGTGAAAAAATCAGTTCTCTGTGAAAGCAGCATGCACACAGTCTCCCTGGAACTACTTCAGACATTTAAATATGGAAAGTCTCTCTTAAGAGAGGCTCCATTTAAGAGCTTAAGAGCTTCTCTCTTTCAGAGAGAATAAGGCACCTTCAGAAAGTGACACAGAGAACCCAAATCAGGCACATAAACTTTGCTGGCATGCCTTCCAAGAGCTACCTAAATAGGTGAGTGGTGCACAGCGCCCAGTGTGCTGCCAGCTCATTCTCCAGCTCAGCACTTACTGATCTCTGTAGGAGACGAGACACAAGCAGAAGCAGCTCATGCCTTTGTTTGTTTTCCCCTTACTCTTGTTCAGTGTAGCCTGCAGAGCTGTCTGGGCTGCTTTAACTCTTGCTGTAACTCAGGAATGCTGGAACATCCTCTAGTATCAGCTTAATGCTCTGGGAGCCTTGAGGATGGCAAGAGGTGTGCGATTACCAAACTTTCTTATTCTTGTTTCCAGTCCTTTTGTGGATAGTCCCCTCTGTTAATACGATGCATTGGCAGGCTTGTGAGCGCGATGAGTCAATCACACAGCATTAACTCCCCATCAGCTTATTCAGCTGTAAAAAACCTTGAGTTTATCTGGGAATGCCGCCACATCAGTCCCATTTGTAAGTGCAGCCAAAACAGCAGCAACTTCTCTAATTTTTCCTTTTCCTCTATCTGCCAGCAAGCTCTAATGTCTACTTGCATTGCAAGACACGGTGATTTGAGCATTTGATCTCCTTCATGAATCATCTGTACAACACATACAAACTCTGCCGTGTTTAGTAAGACCGTAACGTCACATTGCACACACAGGCCTCTGCCGTGACACGAGCCCCCGAGTTAAACTGCTGATGTCGTTAACATTGTAATTGTGACAGGAATGTCAGATTTCTCACATATGTCATCACAACGGAGGGAAAATAAGAGGATTTAGAAACCCATTCTTTTCTTTAAAGTGCTCACAAGTGCCTTGAAATACAAGCATGAAGTGACTCAAACTGAGAAATTCATAGGGACAAAAGCAAGCAAGAAGGGCTGTATTACAGAAAAAACCTGCGTGATGGTTGGTTAAGGACAGAGAAGAAAACACATTTTTCATGATGCTTTGGGATCATAAGGATGATTAAGTAATAAAATCTTTGACCAACTCAGTTACTTCTTCAAAGGAACAAAGAGGACAATAAAAAGTCTTGTGTCAGTTCTCGTTTCATCATAAAATAAGCTAATAAACAATGGGCCTGAGTAAGGGAAATTTATCTTGTTTTCTGAAGCCGTACAAGAAAAAAGAAATCACTGAGTTTTTAAAGTCTAAACAGTAAATTAACTGAAATGTGAAATATTTTTTCCATCATTGCACAAACACAGTGGCAATCCTGAAGTCAGCAAGCTGCTGAGGGCACTGCCAGTGACGGCTGCCCAGGAGGGGAACAGCTGCCTCGTGCAGGCCACGCGGACGTTCCACTGCCGAGGCGTCTCCCATGGGCTGACTGCAGTGGGCTTTGGATCAGGTGCCGCATGTTTTATTAAATCAGAGAAACTCTGTCTAATTAATACTCATTCAATCGATACACATAAAAATATTGTTTCTAGTTTTCAAAATCCTACATGAGAAAAATACACTATGGATGTTAATTTAAGTGAAAGTTTTATGTCTATGAGTCAATGCATTTTCTTGCTTTCTTTGAAATTGTGATTTGTTTTTCTTGTCCAAAATTCTGCAGTGCACAAAAGGATGACATTATTTCAGAGTATGCTTCCCAGGTCACAATAAATGTAACATCAAATTGGTCTTGGTGCCAAGAGAATTTAACCAGGATGCTGCTTAAGACTTGGCAGAGCAGAAACTGGAACAATAAATATTTCTCCTTTCGATGTGTAAAAGCCTTTTTCGGTTCCTCAAACTGTCCGTGCCGTGTCCCTTTATCATAGTAATTGCCCACTGGCTGTTTCCCTTCTGAAGCTCCTTCTGTGCAATACATTTTTGCTGGTAAAACTTGCTGTGTACATGCTCCGGAGGTAATGTTGGTGACTATGTTTGGTGAGAAGGGGACAATTCAAATGACAGTCAGCCTGGGTTATCGGAGCTTCCTGCCAGAATGGCTCATTAGAGCACCCAGTCTGAAGCCACTATCGTACTGGTGCTGTACAGTCCAATTTAATTGGGCTGAGGGACTGATACAGCACACTGCTCTTTCGACAAGCAGCGTAAACTCATTCTGTCCATCAGGACACTTGGCTGTTTTGTTTCTTTTAAAGCTTCACACTTACCATTTGGGAATGAAATTCAAAGCACGTAGCATTTCCTTTTTCAAAATGCCAAATATTCTGCATGAAAGCCGCATATTTCCTTCCTCAAAATTCATCTGTTTTTTTTCAGAGTTGTTGGTCACAAGTGCCTCAGTTTCTGGTGTCCCCCTTTTTTCGTAGGTAATGTTCCAGACCACACAGTTCTAATTTAAATAAACTGTGGATCTTCTTGGGTTGGACAAATTACAGCTCAGAAAGATTTTCCATGCCGCTTCAAACAGGGAGTTCAGGGCAACCTGCTTTTCATGGTTACTGCTTCTCATTTGTCATTCTGAAAAGTTTAATACTAATAGGCAAATCTCTAGTGCTTTATTGAGCTTCCACTGTTCACCAAGAGGCAATGCTGTTTTGAGAGCTATTTCAGATCCTCAAAAAGTAATCTCAAAAGCTCCCCAACATAATGCAAGAAAAATGCTAGTGCTGAGTTATACCTGTTGTCTTCCAGTTCAATGATGGATTTTCACAAGGATCCTAAGGCTGTTTCAATGAGTTTTGTTTAAGTTTTGATGCTGATTGGGCACATTGCAGAGATCTTATATACAAGAAATGCATGAGAAGAATGAATTAAAAGTAAACGCAACTCTGAGCCACTTTTCCATGGTGGAACCAAATCTAATTTCTCTGCTAATAGCAAAAGTCCTTGGCCTTCAGAAGGCAGAACTGATTTTTATAAATTTATATATATACACATACACACATATATAATTCATCTCATCTGAATAATTAAGCTATGAACTTGAGATGTTCAAGATGAGGAATTAAGTGGATGCTCGAATTATTTTCCTTCATTTATCCTTTTTAATACTCTTCTGCTACTTTTTTTTTTTCTTTTCTTCTTCCCAACTATGAAGTCAGATTCTTTAAAATTGTTCTTTCTAACGTGACCCAAATATATTCAAATTGGATCACATTTTGGGTACTAGTGCAATTTGGTTGATTGGGAAATGAGGCAGATATATTTCGGGATTTTACTTTTGAAGTTTGTGAGTCAATTTAATATTCAGTTAAGCGGGGCTTTCATGCCAGCAGAGTTGGAATAAACGGAGGCACTGCCAGTTTGTTCCACACATTCCTTCTGCACATTTGGCCCAGATTCCTGCAAGCTGTAAGACTCTAACTTTGGTTGGAGTTAATCACCTCTGAAGTTACAATGCACAGTAATTTTCCGACGCTGAAAACTGGGGTCTGGGAAGAAATAAAAATTCTTTTTCACTTATGAACTACACCAGTAGGCTACAAAAGAGCAGCTCATTCATTATTTTCTGCTTCCACCTTTGTTTATACTGTAACATACTCAAAATGTGCTGAGTGCTACATACTGAAACAAAAGAGCTTGTATTTAAAAAGAAGAAGAGCTGGGGAAAGAGACTGGACATAGAGGCAAAATTATTACAGTGGATCATGGCTGGGTTGGCTCTATTTTCAAACAAATAGAATTGTTAGAGCAAAAGAAAGGAAAAGTGAGAAAGAAGTGTGAGGATGAGAGGCAAAGGCATGAGAAAAGAGGAGGAAAAGAGCGGGTTGCAAAGTTGTCAGGATTGTTGAGACTGCATGATGTCAGGTTCAACGTTTTGAGAGACAGAAACGGCAAGTGGATTCACATGAAGTAAGCAGAGAAATTTGTTTCAATTTAGCATCAAGATCCAACAATCAGATTAGGACTGATCTCATCAAAATAATGTTTAAATCCCTCAAATCAGGAATTGCAGAGCTAACACCAAGAGTTATTTCAAAAGAGACCAGAAGATAGCCGACTTCCATAGGATAGTTTCATTTGAATTTTCCAGAATGCTACTTCAGATGTTTAAGGCATTTACTACATGTTGTGCTATACATATTACCTAACTATATGTGAAGGAGCAGCCTTAAAAGATAAATTCTGCGTTTTCTTGCAAGCATTAAATTTCAGCTCCTCTCTAATGGTAGAGTGCTAGCACTAGCCTGTCTCTACTTGTCAATTTTGGAAGTCTGGTTCTATGACAGGTGAGCATCAGAATGTAACATTCTGTTCTAAAAATATTTAGATCTTTAGTCTTCTGCAGGTCATGCTGGGATTTTTCAAGTCTGCCTGTTTTTTGTAACCAATCAACACACTGAGAAAAAATCAAGAGGCAAATAAAAGTAATCATGAAGAAAATGAGAAGCAATATAAAAATATGAATAACTCACACTTGGGCTCTCCTTGCTGTCTTTACTGGAAGCTCCACTGAGCTCCTCAATCAAACTGTAATGTGTTAATTGTTCAGGTCCATCCTCTCCAAAATGGCCATAGAAACTGTGCTGGTATAAATCCAAGATTGACATCGGGTTCCCCAGAAATGACTTTCTCTTATTTTGTTTCTCCTGCTCAGCTGTAAGAGATGTTAAAAATAATATCATGGCACATTTAATTGATAAAATGCATTCTACATACATTATAATGTATTTTTACAGTTTTTAAATATATTTCAAATGCTTTAAGATATCTGGAATCCACTGTAATAAGGTATCTGGAATCCACGGTAATAAAAGCATTAAAATACTAGCTCCCAGCTCTTCAATCAATGCATATACAGGGGACTGTTGATACTTAATATTCAAGAAGGAGATGGTATGAGACAGCCAGAATTAATTTCCTTTCTTCTTTAGTTATAGACGAGATGGTTAATTTGGGCAAATCATTCTACTGATTTACTTGCCGTAAGTTTTCGTTCTCTCTCAATAGCCTTACAGGCAGATGCCCTAAGTTACTTTAGCATATCTTTCAGTTTGACTATATTTGGTAAGTCTTTCCTTTTCACTACATTTTTAGCTAATGAATACAACCATATAAAAAAAAGACTAATAAAGTAAGAAACAGGTCCTACCCATTTATTATAGATCCTACTGTCATACAAGAATATTAGGAATAAAACCCCAGTTTCCAAAGTCCAGGGCTGAAAACTCATTCAGAAGATCAGAACAAAACTGAAGAAATTTTCTGCAGCTTCAGGAAAACGCACCAGAGACAGAGGCTTACTCCATCATTAGCTTCTCTCCTCACACTTCTTGTTACACAAACCTCAACTCTACCTTATAACCTGCGGCATTAGAAGAGCCTCTACCTCCAGTGCCTCCACCAGGACCACCTCAGGGTAACACCTTCACGAGATTGGAATCAAAACATTTGCATGGCTGAAACAGAAGAACCTGGAATATTTGGCTTATTCCCTGCTCTTCTACCGACTTCTCCGTAACACTGGGCAATGTACTGGGAGTCTCACCCAAAGTCCAAAAAATCAATGAGGGTCTTATCATTGACTTTTAATGGTCTTTGCACTGGCACTCAGTCTCTCCGTCTTTCTGTTTCTTGCTCATAAACGGAAAATGAAAATGTATCCAACTTTATAATTGTGCAACCAGTGAAAGTTCCTTAATGTTTTGGGGACTCCTCTAACAAATATAATCATCTACACCTATAAAAATATTCTCTACGAATTGGTTTGCCGCAGCCCCTGCCTCAGCTTCACATGGATGTTTTGAGGTTATACCACTTGTGTTCATGAAGAAGCTAAGACCTCTGAACACAGAATGGAATAAAGTATTGTTATTAATATGATGTTAGAACTGCATTTACAGAGCGCAGAACAGAATCCTGACCATAAGGAATGACCATAACAGAAATACTTTTGCAATAATGCTTTATAATCTCCTTTTCTATTTGTCTCAGTCACAATTATAAATTTTAGTTCTGTTGCTAGCCCCAAAGTTAGGCATATACACAAAATTAATGATTTGCTATGTAAAATGGTGACTTCAAGTCATGCTTAGGTATCATTAAACTTGGAATCTGCTGCCATTTAATGGAACTGCTTCCACACGATAAAATCCTTTTATTGCAAATTGTGATCAATACAGAAAAAAAGTCTGTCTACCTCTTTAACAAAACATATCTTTCTAGTACTAGAACATGATTTGTAAACAGCAAAATCTGTAAAAAGAAGTTTTTATGGGCTGAGTTAAATGACTCGCAACATTTCATAGAGATTAAAAATACAAAGCTACAAGAGTAATGTAAACAAACAGTCCTAGCTTCCTACTCTGCTCTCTCTCTGGTGGAATCACAAAAAATGGATTAGCTCTGAAAATGCCAAATGTTTAAGTCCAGCTCCCAGCAGACACTAAAGAGCACAGTATGTCTGTTGACAGTGTCTAGCCGTCCACGGAATCTTTAATGCATTCATCACTGCGGTATCTACTGTAGGTGCTAATCTCTGCTAGGTCAAGCTCACTGCTGTGCAGAGGGTCAGCACAAATCCTTCGAATCACTGAAGTACTGCTTAAGCTCTCAGGGCTTCAGTGGTGCTGAGACCTTGCACTGGCCTTTGCACTCGCCAGGATTTATCTCCTGCAGGGAAGCCATCGGCTGCGCAGGCAAGGATATGAGCCACGCTCTCCTCCCCCTCCCGGAGGGCACACGTCTGCACTGAAAGGTGGCTCGCAGCACGGCAAGCTGGTGGTCAAGACGAGACAGCAATTTCTTGGGTTGTTAAACACACAGAAAAGTGTTATCTCAAGAACTTTACTTCACGTGTTTTTATCTACTGGAATTCAGTAAATTCCGAATTGCCATCAATTCTAGCCAAAAGGTTTGACGCTTGAAAATGGCAGTATACACAGGGAGGACAACGAGAGAGACTTCACTACAGCATCATAACCAACATCAGTTTGATACACAGGTTGGAAAACTGTGGCCTTGATCATTGGGTTATTTCAACCGGCTAATATCATTAAAAAGAAAAAAAGGAATGTAACGGAAGACTTCTTTTTCCTTATATTGCAGGGATCTATGCATAAAAACCTGCAAGTTAAGCCCCTGCTAGCATAAACTGTGGCAGAGAGGAAAAAAAAGATACAAACACAGAATAAAAAGCAAAAAGTAATAAAAAGCTAGCAGAAAACTAGACTGAAGTAAGATCTGGGGTTAGAACATGAAAACTAGACAGAGAGTTTAATGAAGGACACTATCTGCTGCTGAGTCTGAGTGGAGATGAGGGATATACATCTTTATGCACAAATTTTCAATTACCTTGTTTGTTGTTCTTTGTTAACTCTACGAAAGTCTCCTCTGCAGTTCTAAAATAATTTGTTTTGTACTCTGGCTCCGGCTCAGTGTCACTGCTGCTGGCAGAATAAGTACACACTCTCAGAGCTCTGTCCTGTACAAATAAGGGTATTGCAATCATTCATATGATGCATATATATCAAAATAACGCTGAATTGTATTAGGAGTGGAACATTTTATATTCACCATGCGGTATAAAAGGATAGTTCAACTGGAAAAAAGTCTGCATTACCAGTTTAACTAACCACTTCTCCTTCAAGTAAGTAATCATCAGTCTGACACGGAGGAGAAAACACATTCTTGTCTTGCTAAGTCCCCTGAGGTAGTCTGGCAGACACAGCACAGATTTTACGATTTTTTTCACTGTAACATTGTTTTCAAATCTACCAACATTTTCAGATAATTTTATCCACCAAGCTCAATTTCAAAACTTCTAAAGTATGTTTAATACAGTGTATTTATAACATGCAAAATTTAACCAAACAAATGGTTTGCTGCAAGCTATTCTAGAGATAATTCGGATGGACAGTAGGCAATACTCATGCTTTCTATACCAATATATCCTAAATTCTTCCTAAATTCATGTTCCTTGTCCTGACATTTACATTACAGTACTAGAGAGCCCTTAATTCCCAACTGATTCCTATCCCATTTCTCTTCAGGAAGCAACACCAAGGATTTTCTCCTGGGAGTGAAGAGGAATGCTTCCAATCATGGAAGGCCTGCTGCTTCAGGAGCAGCAGCTCAGTGTAATAAAACCCACAAAATGGGTATGGGGAAATTAAGGCTGATACTACTCTGTTAATGGCATCTACAGGTACAAATACCATCTACTATCCTAACCCTAATTGCATATCAGTGGCTCAAAAGAGTTTTTAATTCTGTTTTTCAAAGTGTGATATTAATTTCCCCGTCTTCCCATTCAATTTGCAGTTTTTAACTGATGCAGAAGGACATCCATTTGATAGGAAGCACAAACCTGTGATGAGGGGACCAGAGCTGAGGATACCTGCATGTAGCCAGGTATGCCCAACATTACTCGTAAAACTGGGAGAGTGGAAGTCAGCTGTAGTCCTGAAGCCGCTTGGACACATGCACACGCCAGCTACACCCACACCGACCTGCTGACTCTTAGGCAGACTAATCAGCACTAACACATGTATCATGTTAAGGCGGTTTTGGGAGAGGAGGTGGTCAGTCACAAGTGGCTCAGGGTGAAGATCACACTGATGGGGTTGTTACCTGGAAGCCAATACTACTGCACTACAGAGGATTCACCACCAGTTTGTCAGGGATATAGAAGACAAGTATTTTTATCTCTCTGTTCTAAATATCCAGAGCATGGGACATACAAAAATGTGAGATACCCCAGTTGGTAAATACATGGATAAAGCAGACACGCAAAAAAGTTATGCAACAAAATGTTTTTAGCCTCTTGTAACATAAGGCTTATTAGCTAGCAGTTCTGACAATTTCCTTGCTTAACGCCCACTTTCTCAATAAAGTTTTTTTCTCTCTTTGCTAACCTGCTGACCCTGTATTTCTCGTGGCACTTGACAGCCTGGCATTCCTGAAGATGAATAACTTGACAACCATATGCAGTAGCTTTTACACAGGTATGCGTATTTGCCTGTTGTTTCCTTTTGCAGTTTTCATGAAAAAATTGAAGGACAGACAGATCATTGCGGGGATTAACCAAAACCACGTAGAAACATGTAAGAAGAGTATTTTCCTGTTTACAATACTTTCCTAGCACATCTGCCAAACGCTCATACTACACAGCCATACAAAGAAATCTAGCCCTGGGGAAAAAAGAGATCTGAATCTCATGGAAAGCAAACAACCAACATCAAGTATCCCAAAGAGAAAAACAGGGTAAAAGGTCTCCATTTCCTTGTCTATAAAATGCCGGTGAGGTTTTTAATTAAAATATATTTATAAACCATGAAGACAAAGTACTTTGGGTGCTGTATTATTATTAGTAATAAATTGTGAGATTGCAAATGAAGGGCAAGAAAGTACATGTAGCTGTTAGACGGCCAGTTACTCTTCTCAATATACTAAAACCATTTGCCATTGTTGATTCTTTACGCCGCAATACATATCTCATTTAATAGATAATACTTCTTCATTTCTACCTTTGTTTTAGTCGTTTTCTTGGTGGTCCACTCTGGAAGAACTTTTCTATTTTCCACGGTTTCTTCGGTATGCTCTAATGAGGCAGAGGTCACAGAACTTGGTTCTTTGTCACTTTGCTTTGCAAGGTTAATTATTCCTGAATTAAGAGAGACATTATTTAAATTGTAGGTCTCATCAGCATCTTCATGACAATGTTTCAGTTATAATTCAGTAAAAAATGGGGGCAAGTCATGATATTTTCATTATGTCAAATAATATCTTACTACACAAAGGAACAACTTATTAGCTTACCGGAATAATTCTAACAACTACAGAGTCAGAACTTGATCCAAAGCCTTTTTCAGTTACCAAGAGAAGAGGAAGACGTGGACTTACATCCCTCTATTAGTTTTAAAATATATACTCTCTCACATACGAAACAACATTCAATAACTACTTCTAGTCATTGTAGGATCTGCTTTGCCATTTTGTGTTCTCAAAAAGAGATCAGTTTGTTGACGTCAATATAATTAGAAGTACCTTTCTAGCAGAAATTTTCAATCAGTTAGCCTTTTTATTTCCTATATTTGTACTACGCAAAATCAGAACATCAGAGAAGATAGACGGTGCATATGAAACAAACTGGTAATTGTAATTTGGAAGAGAAAGTGAGGGAGAGAATAATCGAATGAAAATATTCCAGTAAAGAACGAGCTGACCCCACCATCTGATGTATACTACTTTTTTTTTAACTTCTCTTCACAACAAGTTAATTAAGATACAAACCTTACAAGGTTGGTGCAGTGAATATTAGCATTAAGATCAGAACAATCTTACTGCTACTGACTTCCTATGAAGCAATTCAATGCTTGCAGTTTCTGTTCAATTTGTTATAATGACAGTGTTTAATCATGGACTCGACTCTATGGCACACTCCTGAATTGAGGTCACACATGTGGCTATTCAAGCATGCAGCATATAATCTATAACTAAGATTTCTCTTCTGAATCCTTCTTAGCTGTACCATTAATTAACAGTACATTTCTTTAAAAAATACTAAGTATTAAAGTATCTTTTATTTAGGTTTGATCTGAAACAAGTAGGGGAGTCTGCAACAAAGCACACAACGTGTGTTTGCAGTCTATTATACCATTACAATACTGTAATACTGGGTAATATTGCTAAATCAACTAAGTTCCAAGATGTTTAATTAGAATTCTTCTGTTATGCATCTTGTGAACATATAAAAGAGGCTTCTTTCCTCCTAGGCTCAATATACATCAGCTCATTAGCAGAACACATATTTAATGGCCTCAGACTAAGCTTAATCTCAGTATTTAACCTTACACGCTAATTACATGGAATCTCTCTTATAGATAGAGTGATACAGACTTATGCAAGTTAAACACAACTTTTATAGGAGCAATAAATACCTATGCTGACAAAGTGCTAACAACCGTAACCCCAATAAATATATGACATTGCATTTGGTCAAGATAAAACATTAAACCAATTAATTTTACTGCATTTTGTACCGTATCTATCATGCTATGAAAAACTCCCTGTTATAAATGCTATACCTAATGATATCTAATGTTATTGATATATATATATTAGTAACTCAAAAACCTTCAAAAATGTATAGAAATGGTTAGTGTGCATTTCTAAAAAATTGCACAGAGTTCAATGGAACTGTTTACTAATACAGTTATTTGTTGGTGCTTTGCTGGATTGTTAGTCTTTTTATTCCTTTGTCAGCTTTTGTTTTATAGTTTAAATACACATGTATCTGATAAGCGAAAGTAAAATACTTTATGTTCTTATACAGAAATGTATTTGTATAATGTAGCAATGTAATCAGAGTCTTGTTTGAGGTCAAGGCCATATATTCATTGGGACAGAATTTCTGCATTGAGGCCAAATGAGTCTTTAGTGCAAATCTGGTTTCAAAAGCAAGTCTTTATAAATATATTTTTTCTATGTTACAACATGGCTATGCTTTGTACTTTGCCACAAAGTCTGATCCTGAATATTGCTGAACATCTGCATTCTTATTCAAGTCCAATTCCAAGGCTGGCATATGTTTTTTCTTCAAGTACTGTTTCTCGAGAAAAGGATTTAAGTACTTAACACATTTTTCTTCCTCAGATAAGCATTATGTGTAACAAAATTTCCATATGGCTCAGGTCACAAACTTGTTAACCTTATGCATTCATGAAAAGAATATCTTCTGCTCTGCCTTTAACATTTCTGTTATCAATTGTCATTATTACAGGACTTCTGCTAATCAAAACAGATGTCAGGGCAGAAATAATGTGATTTTCAGTATAATTGACATTTTACCTGAGGAAGCTGGTTTTGGAAGGCGACTTTGAAAAGGTCGTATACCTTTGGCAGTCATGGCTGAATCAGATGTTGAGTGACTAATTATGCTTTCCACAGACTCCTGGCTCTTAGCTGTTGAAGGCACTTCTCGCTCAAGAGTTTTGGCTTTTACTGAAGGAGCTGAAAGAAGAACTTGCTCAGACGGTGCAAGGACTTCTGTTTCCAAGGTTGATTCTTGCTTAGAAACATGTCGCCCTGTAGATCGGCTCCCTGAGTCGGGGAGGGGGAAGGTTCCAATCCCGCTGTCCAGTGTCCTCATCTGGCAGCAAGACTCTAATAAGATACAGGAAAATTGTGTGACGGGGTGGAGCTAACGGCATCGCTGGTATTTAAAGACACTGAAAGGGTCTACGGGAAAAAAAGGCATCTCCAAGGGAAGGTTTCGAGGAAAGAAAAACATTTTTCACTTTGTGAGTATGCCTGTCATTTGTATGCTTTTGACACAATACATCTATCTAACTGCATACAGTGAAACACCATTTTGAGGTGCAATTAAACTAACTAACAGATGCCACAACATGGAAATTGGCCTGCTTCATAGTTGCGATGCGATAATGCGTAAGAAGGGCATGTCCTAGAAAGTGATTACAGATGGAAGTTTTAAATTATTTAGTTTGAAGGCCCACAGAAAATCTGGGGAGTACCACTGTGAGGGATTGAGTAGCATAACATATTTCTTCCTGCATAAACCCACACTCCGCAAAAGCTTGGCCTCTACTTTCTTCATTGTTTCTTTTGCAAGAAGGTGTTAATCAAAATGTACCATTTATTCTGCACATCCCGTTTTGGGTAAGCTTACGCTTTGCACCACAATGCCAGACAGCGACACCTTAAGTACTCGGTTTGGAAGCAGTATGGTCGCACACAGCCCTCCAGCTAATTCACCCTGCTGGAAAGGTGCTCTGCTAACCGTGGAACGGAGAAAGATGCAAGTGGTGATATGTGCACGTTGCTGTTTTAGCAGCTAGGATGTAACAGCACCAGCCTGCCCTGGCATTTTCTATCGATTCCCAGAGACTTGCCTTTTGCTTGTATAATGAACAATGTCGAAGGCACTATGGTGGCAAGGTCCTTCTGAGAGCTATAAACACCACGGAGGGAACGGCAGCGCTAATGGTTGGAAAATGAGCATAATTTAGGTTAAATGTCTGGAAACATCCCTTGACAGGGAGATCTTCAGCCTGTGGCAGACACTCCCAAAGGAAGCAGAGGAATTTCCTTTGCTTTGAACAATTTAAGGCTGCGCTGGATAAAAGATATACTGCAGTGAACAACTGCACTCTACCAGGAGGTGCAGAATATGACCCAATATATCTTTTCCATCTCTATTTTCTGTGTTCCTGAGTATTGATTTTTTTTTTATGATATGCCCATTTGTTATGTAAGTCTGTTGCAGTTAGCAGTTCTCTGTCAAGTCATTTTCATTATTTTTTCCTCTGCAGTGTTTCTAATACTCTCAGAAATTCAGGAATATTTCTATTCTATGGGCTTTGCCCATTTTTTTTTTCAAATAAGAACATTAACATGGTCATTTTCTGTTAATATCTTAATCTCAATGGGCCTTATTTGATTGAAAGCAAGAAATTACATACAAATAAATATCTATTTATGTTTCCTGGTGCTTGTCAAAAGAGGAGCAGTCCATACTTGTATGGTCCTTGTTACCTTATCCCTGTCACTCAGGATCAAAGGAAGACTGAAAGCCATATTGAGCACATTAACCTCACAGAGCCCAGCTGAGCTGCAACAGCAAAACGAACTATGCACTATCTTTTAAAAGGGCAACAAGTGACTCTGATTTCTCTCTTGCTTACTGCATCCCCATTAACTCTTTCTATAGATAAAAGCAGATAAGGTGTGGAAGACACAGCTAGCTGGCAACTATGTTTTCCATCCCATTTTCGAGCTAATGTGCCACAATGATTTTAGAAGTTGCTGAAGGTTATCCAGGAAATGTGAAAAAGAAGAGAAATATATTTGGTTCTGCTGCATCAAAGGGAAGCATCCCAGCCACTGAACCCTCTTACTCCAGTTACCCTTCTCCTGAGATATTTTTTGTATTTTCGGTAGAAGTGGGTGAACTGTTCCTCTCAGGACACAACAGCATGCAGAAAAGTCAGTTAAATTGCTAGGTATCTGCCCTTGCCCATTTGCTTAGTAGATAATCAAGCTTAAACAGTGTGTTAGTTCATGGACAGGCAATACTTCAACTACTGACTATCAGTGACAGAGTTAGTAAATAAAGGAAAATACAGAGCAAAGAAAGGACTTCCATTAGTTTCCTCTTGACCAGAAGAAAGACATTTGTGCAACACTGGTTATGCTGGAGTGGCAGAGCTCTTCAGCAGAGACACAGAGCAAGCTGGAAGCACCACAAAGAACATCCTGAAAACACAAATTTGAAGTCTCCCCTCTACTGTCTGCACAGTTAACGTTGAACCTTATTTTGTAACCCACTTCCACGGGGACTTTGAATGATTTTGCAGCATAGTTTCCTTTTTGAGGACTCTGTAAGAAACTAAAGTCAGTCCCTCCTAATTATTACAGAAAAATTAAATAGACTCAAAACATACACCAAACAGCAAAGCTAAGTCCTTTGCTCAAGGCAAACTGGAAGATGAACACTATTTTAGCTTCTAAGTGGTCATGTTTCTTAAACTGACAAAAGGACTTGTCTTGCCCACTGTTACCCTGTGTACATCTAGGAATGGACCACGAACGCAACGGCTTAAAATCAAGAGAAATGAATACCGAGGGCCATACTTCCAAGAAAATACCATTTCCTGCTATTCCCAAAATAATTGGGAGAGTGATGGAGGAGCAAACCAGAAGTGTCACAGTTAATTAAAAGGAAAAGTAATTTTAATCTCTTATAGTCTTTCTTCATAGAGACTTTATCCATGATAAAGGAAATACACAACGTGGAAAACTTTTTTAAAGCAGCTCACTAATTTTTAATTCTGAACCACCATAAAAAGGTCTGGTTTTCAAAGTGCTCAAAGCTCAGCAGCTCCCATTGTAACACTTATAGACAGATTTTTGAGAAATCCTGTGACTCAACTATGTTGAGCAATCCTCAAAAACCTAGACCTAAATCCACAGAGTACACCACAAAATTCTTCATGGATGTTAATTTTTCACTAATAGAAGTAACTAATTCACCCCTAAAGCTATATTATACAAAGTATCTCTGAGAAAAATTTGTATTACTGAATGAATATACATTATTTTGCACTGCTTTTAAACTTTTATGAAGCAACTGCAAAATCAAAACATACGTTATACATCTCAGTGACAGCTTTCAGACTGAACCGTTCATGGCCCATCTGATTTCATCAGTTGCACTGACACTTCAAACGACTGTTATCAGCAAGAGCTGCACAAGACTACATAATGAAAATATGTAAAAGTTAAATCTCTGATGCTGTGACAGTACTACTCAATAGAGGAAAAATGATTCTGCAAAACATTAAAGTCTGACAAGAGTTCTATAGGAGCTTAATTGCTTTTGCCTGTGAATTTTTCCTGACATACAAGCCACATTCCTTGCCTGATTCTGTTTTGTTTTGCCTCTTGCCCTGCTAGGGAAGAAAGAAGCTCACACAATGATGTCAGTTTTCACAGCAGACACAGATAGATGCATCATCTGCCATTTCACCAAACAATCAGAATACAATTAAAAGCCTGAAATATTGAAATTGCCCTTTCCCTCTGTCCCATCATGTGAACTTGAGTCTGGGCAGAAAACAAAGACCCTGCAATTCCTACTGTAGTGGAACATTTCTCAAAACTGAAAACGTAAGTAAGGAAGGATTTAGAGAAATTTCTTGGAAGTCAAGTAGCTCCTGACTGCATGGGAATCTTTTGATGACAGGGTGTTGTAAAAGCTTTGTGGCCAGTCTGAGGAGGATCTTTAATGTTGAGAAGCTTCTCAGCTACCAAGCAAAAGGAGCTTATACTGAACAGAAAGTTTGCTGAAAGTTTGCTGAATGCCCTACTCCTAAATAATTTTCAGGTTTAGTATTTTCACAGGCAAGATGATCATGCAGTTCATTTCCTACATCAGCTGGACACTATGGTAATTCGTACAGCTGGACAGGCTTTGGCATATTCCAACGTCACTGCTGTTTTGCCAGAGTCTTCTGGTATCAGTAGGCCATCAAGACCTCTTCAACATGGAGTCTGCACCCAAATTAGATGGAATAAAAATTATCTTTGAAAACTGTACACCATTTTGAGGGTATGGACTGGAGGAGAATAGTAAAGGGACATACACTCAGGCTGGAAGGTATCAGGAATTCTAAAAACAATCAGAGGAAAATTACAATAGCAGCTCCTTCTGTGGGATTTTTACGTCTTCCCCTGAAATGCAAAAATTACAGAATTAGAAGTTAACATAGCCCACTGACAAGATCTGACAACCTAGAATTCATTAAAGTCTTTTAGGGCTTTCTCCTGAGCATAGATCATTGGAAAATCGATCTTAAATACCAGCAATAGATCATTAAACCTAATTATTTTTCAAGTTTTTATTTCTTCTGAAACATTTGCCACAAAGATACCAGAAACACACGACCTCTAACTCAGAAACCACCCTTGGTACAAATCATTGGAGACTGGGAGAGAATACCCAGGGGAGCTGACTGCTGACCTTGCTGTTGCTGTTCCTTCAGCAGCTCTGCTATCGGTCACTCTGAGAGCGAGAGGAGCTCTCAGTCTCAGCTGGTACCACACTGTTTCATGTTGTTACATGGCACCCTTCTCTGTTCCTCTTTTCCTACAGCGCATCAATTTGGGGGAAAAAAATAAAACAAAACATAGAACAGCTACTATGAAGGGAATTCCTTCCAGCACAACAGAAGAAACGTGGGTCCAGCCTCCCTCAGGCTAAGTTCTACGCCGAAGGCTGCAAAATAGGGTATTACTCAAAACCAGCAACAGAGCAGAATCTGTCCCACTTTTAGATTAGGTACATGTTAGTCATTCTAATGTTGAACTTCTGTAAAGCGATGTTGAGTCCTAGCATATATCCAAGAGATTTCATGAATTTCATACAACGTAAGACATAAGGTGATGACATAGCTTTTGAACACAACTTCTGATACGCATTTCTTCAATAATGTGAAAAGATACTTTTACTAAGGGGGATATAATGCCACATCTTATTGTAAAAAACCTTTAGCTGAGTAACTGGAGAGTGTTTCAAAATATTCCTCAACTAAAGTAAAGATTCACATTCTACTAAAGTCTTTTTATGCTGTATCTTAAAAAGAGTTTCACAGATGCTTACTCTATCCTTGAATCACATACCAGTCTTCCTCTACATAGCGAATGTTACACTTTTAAGAAGTCTATTCACCCACGATTATTTTGATCATCTAGTTAAAACAATATGTGAGTTTTATTATGATGCTTAAATCGTGCATAAAAATCTGTATGGAAACCACAAGATCCAAAGTTTCACCCACAGAGCTAAAATAATGAAGTGTCAATCAGTAAATCTATTAAGCAGATATATTGTCTTATGTGCATACATAATATCATTGAAAACCGTCAGGCAATCCACTCACTTTAACAGTAAGAGGAGACATTGCCAGATGTGGGCATACAGGGAAGGTCTCACAGGTCCTGAGAGGAAATAATTACACGCCCCAACGTGCTATCAGTACAATTTTGCCTCTCTACCAAGTTGTGCCACGACTGCCAGAAGGCAGCTGCCCCTCAGTGCTGCTTGAGGGGGTCGTGATTTCCAGAAGCTGTTCAATAACCTCAGCCATTCCCCAACAGGTAGAGCCATGATGCTACTAATGAAACATAGCGATGGATACCAGACGAAATTACTGTAAACAGACATTATCTCTACTTCAGATGACTGACACCACCTAACAGTTTCTATTTGGAGGTGACAAAGCTACAGAAATGTGTATGCTACTTAACTTTGATGGCCAATCTATATTAACATTAAAAATAAACAGCAACAAAGAGGACAACTGTTTTTTAGGTCAAAAAGACCACAGGTAGTTCTAGTTGCATCAGGCTTTCTATGTATAATGCTAGTAGCACAGAGACATATTTTCTTTTGCATCCATCTTCATGAAAAATGTGGAATTCTCCCCTGCGCTCACCACTACAGCTGGTTTGAGATCTTCCTCACATAAATTATCAAGTTTCGGCCTACAAAACTGCACATGATTGACACAAATTTCAGCTAAAACCTTTGAGTAACCACCAGAATTTTCCACAGAAAGCAGACATTTTCAGGAAAAAAATAGTCAAAAATAGCTCTGTATCAAGAACAGTTTCACTGGGAAATTTCCAGCAAGCTGTTTTCAGAAGTACAGACTCACTTAAGCCTTGAAAGAAGGTTTTGAGAGCTATGTAACACTGAATGGGCTTTCTTCAAGGAGTATCTTGGACACTAAAAATGAAAGGGCATAATTCCCATCAGTTACAGAACACAAAACTTTTAGCAAATTACCTGTCTTGGCACTATGAAGTTCAAGACTTCCTATTAAGCTGACACAAGGAACCAGAGAACATGTAAATGTTTTTTTCTGACACACAAAGGGAGTATAATTTTTCTAGTATTTTGAAACATGCCAAATTATTAATTAATACTTTTTCAATTTTTTTCAGAATAATATTCCAAATGTAAAGAGGTGTCTGCAAAATTGCTTTATCAGTTAATAAACATCTTTAAGCTACATGTGGCATTGGCAGGAAGAACTTAAACTACAGATGGCAAAACAGATCTCTTTATTTGCACATCCTTCTCTTCATCTGCAATGCTAAAGCAACCACAAAAAAAGAGAAAGTATTTCTGCCAAATCAATGTCAATTTTAAGTAGATATTCCTTCTGGGTTTATACCATAATTTGATCCAATTAGTCAAAGATGAACGCATTATTGTTTTCTATCTAGATCTGAACTATAACAAGTATGCAAAACTAAAAAACCCTGAAGGCTACCCTAGGTAAAACTAGAAATGACACAAGTTTTCACAGCCCTGATACTCCCATGGGTACTGCACTGGTGAAGTGGCATTCCTCCTAATGTATACCAAGGAAGGGTAAGTAGGAGGACTGCGCAGTGTATTTTCAAATGATGAATCTACAAGTGAACTTCATTCACGGTTGCTTGAATCTGGAATTACAATTTATGCTTATTTATGATAACAATAACAAACACAATAAATGCACGTTACTGACTTATTTCTATTGCTTCTTCCCAGTCAAGATTTTTCTTGCAAAACCCACCAACTTCAATATGTCATTTGTACAATAGTTTGACAGTTGTCTTCACAGTTTTTCATGACCACAATCCCATCTTTGAAATGTATGTTCTGAGTTGAAACAGATAATTGCTGTCTCCAATCCCACCTCAAAATACAATTATATTGGTAAGTCAAAAGATTAGTTTTAATTATTAGTTAGTACTAATAATCTTGTGCTCCAATTTGGCAGTTATCTATAGTGGGTTTTTTTTGTTTTTTGTTTTTTGTTTTTAACAAGTGCTTCCCATCCCCCTCCAGGCATTTAGAATCCTTCCTTGAATGCTTGGAAAGAAGGATGGCAAGCTACTCGGAACAGGGTTGTTACAGAGAACAAAACTTAAAATGAGTTTGAAAAAGAACTTGGGTAATTCTTGGAATTTTCCACTCCACATCTCTCAGTGTCTATTAAATACAAAAGTCTATGTGCAGCTTCCAGTTGGGGAAGTCCCACAACTAATGGTGTCTGGAATGATCTTCCTCTATCATGCTGTTACACTTTCTTTCTAAAAACTCTACTCACTGTTGTCAGGAGATAAAATATTAGAAATAGATACAATTTTAGTCCTACTAGAGAAGAAATATTGAGATTTATAATTCATGTGAAGAACAACTTCAAGCTCTGTGTCAGAAGTAATTAAATGCAGTCCGGCTGCAGCCTTGCTGTCAATGAGGCCAGCTTAGACATACTTTGGAGAGCTATTCCTCTTTTTTTTTGGCTATGTGTCCCTCTTTGGTTTTACCTCTGCATCTGCCAATCACTCTTACAGATTTGAAACTATCTTCAAGAAATCCTCACAGATGAGCAATAGCTGAGAAGAAAGAGAAGTCCTCATATCTGATGCAAGGTGTGAATCCAAGGTAAATAACAGGTCTGCTGCAATGCAGAAATGTGGCTTTTCCCAGGCTTTTTCAGTGAGCATAGCCTCTGTTTCCCTTAGAATCCTGAAATGTAAAGGTTGGGAGCCAACAACTGCACACCGTCTAAGGCACATCTTACTGGGGATTGCTCATTCAAGGCATGGACGGATGCTTCCCTTCATTTGTTGTTCTCTAACCAAAAAGACATACTCCAGCTCTCTGAGATTGTACCTATAAGTAGCAAAGCCCGAGAAAGGAGGGTTTATTATTTAGCCAGGTGCTAGCTAAGGGCTACCTCAGCTATGCCTTCTCCATGCAACCACAGGCCTATCTCCTCCTCTCTTTATGACTCAGTTCTTCATATTGAAACACAGAGCTAATCATATCTCCCCATTACACACTGATATCGTGAGGATAAAGAACCTAGAAGTTCGGCAATCAGTATCTAACCTACCTGCGATCACCTGAATGCACATCATAATGCTTGTGTAGAAATACCCTTACTCTAGCTTTTTTGGAGGCTGTTTAGGAATTAATAGCAAGCTGCAAAATACCTGCAAGAAGCATTAAGGTTGCTATTTTTGCTAATATTATTAGAGGTAGATAGTTTAACTTTAGTTTGGGAACAACTGCATTAGACCGCAGTTACAAAAGAGAAGAGGTCACGCTTAGCATCCCAGATACATGGGCTGCACACAGTGCCCAAGGGAGCATTTGCTGCTAGTATTTGGCGGTTCCACTGAGGGTTTCTCTTCACTGACTGGTGCGTTTGAAGCATTTAAGGATAATGGGATGGAACCATTGATTTACCCGCTCTTCAGCAACTCTCTTATAAATTGGAGCTTGGTTTCACACACATCGAGACACTTTCTTTGATTTTCTATTCCCAACAGATAGGACTAGTGACAGTGCTTTAAGCATAAACACTGTCTCCGGTAAACACAGACCAATTCATAAGTACATAGGAAGCTCTGGGTTTTGCAAATGCACAGGAGAACATAGTACATTTATTTTAGTAACAGCACTGCTTTTTGTTTATTAGTACAAAAAAAGATTGAAATTAAAGCCACATGAATATTAATTGCAGCTTTAAATAATTTATTTTTAGTCCTGCCCTGCAGATGGCTTTACTTAAGGGTACTACTAATAAACACTTACAAATATACATGCACACCTGAAACAGACTGAATCTTTTTCTTAATTAATGAAGTGAAAAGTCATTAACAGAGTGAGCAGAGAGAGCTTTGAGTAACTTTCAGGTGAACTATAATCTTTCCATTTCAGTACTCAAGTTCAGCTCTTCCAAAACAGCTGAATCACTGTGAAACAAACTGCATGGAAGCAGGAGTTGGTAAGAAACCATCATGATTTAAAGCCAGAAGAATGAACAGAGATTTTTTCAGGAAGTCTTTTTTATGCAAAAAAAAAGTATGCAATGTTACATGGGGTTTCAAAAACACCATTAGAATGACCATTTTGAAACAACATACTGGGCATCTTTGCATGTTAAAGATAGTAGGTAGGGGAATTATTCATTATAAATGTATTTGTTGATTTCTTTGTCTTTTCCTCACAGTGAATTGTCCAAACATTGAGAAATTCTCAAGTTCACCTAGTATTAAAAACAATGCACTGGTTGTACAGGTATTATTTCTCTATTATAATGGGGGTTTTTTGAAGAGGCCGTTTTTCTATGATATGCTGTGATGGCAAATTGCATAATCAAATCTCAACAATTTAGGTCTCTGACTGAAGAAATGAATCAAACTTCCTCAAACTCAACTAAAAATGGCAAAGACAACAAAAAAATTAGGAGTAGGCATCCTATCCTCAGAGTGAGAATTTGGCAAGGCATATGCCGATATAGCTCAAATGTAATTGATAATGCAGGTGAAAACGTATTTTTCATAAGAATTCTACTAGATGTCATTGTAGAAAAAGAGAACAAAGTCCATATGAGCACAGTTGAAACAAATGTTTAAAATAACATGTACTTATTTAAAATGCTTTTCAGTTTCCTCAGTTGTACTTCAGGTATATGAATTAGAGTTAATAGGAAATGCATGACTGAAGCTCCATACGCACATCTACAGATGCTCCTAGCCAGAAGCAAAAAAACATGTAAAGTAGGAAAGTTTCAAACAGAAGGACTCATACTGTTATAGAGAATACGGGCATGTACTCTCCTGTAGTAAGTATGATAATCAGGCATAGTCCTGATCTGAGTGATAAAAACGAATATAGCTTGGGCCAGAATGTAAAGCAGCGTAAATCAACGTAGCAGCATGAACTTCAGAGTGGAAGAACCTGACCATCCTGTTTAATTGACATTTTAAGCCTGAATGAGACCAGCAGATTCTCAGTATCTTGAATAATAATTAAACTGTATCCTATATATAACATATAAAGAGCCACGCTGCTTCTTGTTCTAGTGATAAAATTTGGTATTTCTGGGTGAATAAATGTAATGGCAAAGAAGGAAGTTAACAGCAAATCACTGTGGCTAATAAGGAAATGTTGATCCAAAATATTAATTCTCTCCACAGAAGGAAGACAAGCTAGACACAAGGCTGCAGCTCTGCTGCAGAATTGGCAACTAGACAAGTGCTATATGTACTATCTTTTAAAGTACAAAGAAAGATTTGTCTTTGCCAGACTGTGAAGAAGGTAAGCTGACATAAATTAGAAGACACTAATGGATGTTAGTTTCTTATTATTCACATCGGTGTGGTTCTCCATCATCTTCAAGGAACATAAGTAACAACTAGAAAAATACACAGAAAGTTTCACTCTGTTATCATAGGCTCCTTCAGACCACGATTTCAAAATTAATCCCTGCAGAAATACCCAAATGCCAAACAAGAGTCAAGAAGGCAGTACAGCAGACACTATTCATCCCACTTCTTGTGGCCCAAACCCACATAATGCTGCTCCTCTCACAGCTCTCTCCACTCTGCAGAGTAGCCTGTGCACCTCACCCATACAAAAAACAAGCGCTAATAAAATTCCACTGAAAAGATGCAGAGCAACTCAGTAGAAGGAGAGGATGTTTAATCAGCTTTATGCACCAGTGTGAACTGTTTCTGATGAGCAAGTCCTGGGATGGTAAATGAGGCATTGCAGAATGCTGCTCCACATCGCCCTGGAAGGCCACTCAACAGCATGATCACACCAAATCTTCAGTAACATGAATATTGCAGCTTAAGAACACAGGACTGCTAAATGTTGTGTAAAGTCTCTCAAAGAAAAGGCGCATTGATCATGCACAGATTTAGAACAACATCCTTGAAGATATTTGAAACTCAGCTGATGAAGTCCCCATACCCCTCCGTGCTTCTAGGGGTATGTTTCTGCACACATGACCATCAGTTGTTCTTGCAATGCCTCCTGGTTATTAAACAAGATTTCCCCTCAGTGATGCCTCATTTTAGCAACTTTGGTTCAGAAAAGTAAGTAAACCATAGACATACGTCATTTCAATGGTGTGGAAGGATCAGCAAATGAGGATTTCGAAGTACAAAAGGGGAAGAACAGTGCTTGGTAATTGCACTAAAATGTAAATGCTTTGGGGATAACAAATCATTTAACATAACATTTTTGAGCATGCAGATTGGAAATAGGAACAAGACTCAGGTTGGAAACGGATGCAGTGATAACCGGTTTTGTTTAAGTGGTTTTGTTTGACGGCTTTTAGAGACAGCAACATCACATGCAGGGACTTCTAGGTATTCCACAGCTTTTCTGGGTGGTGATGGGGAAGATAAAACAAACATTTTTCCTTTGTCTGATCATGTGTAAATGAATGATTCAACTGCTATATCAGTGATAAGATGATTGCTAAATGGTTCCTCTCAACTTCTGTCAATGGCCTGATGAAAGGAATTAACACTGACAGTGATAAGTTGTTTTCTCAGGCATTGAGACTTCATGACAAGAGAGGATTTCTTTTGCGGTCAAAAGACGTTTAATCAGTTGAATATTGTTCTTCATTAAATGCATTAGAGGCAGCCAAGGATTTGCCTGACATTTAAGCAACTTCTGGATTATCCTTTTGCCTCTCCACAGTGATGCAGATCACCTCTCTTCACTGAATGCACAGGCTGTAATGCAGATCAATTTGTTCACCATCTTTCCTGTCACTTATTTGTTGCATTTATCTCAGTAATTCATTACAGACCTCAACTAATCTGTCTCCAGGTTTTGAGGGTTCTTTAATGTAAATGTGTTTGCTCAAATATGTCAGGCTTAATGGACATGTTTTAGGATGATGCATGTCAGACTTAATGTATTTACCACATTAATCAGGCTTGTTTCCTTCACATCTATTTCTATTCCCCGAGAATGAGGAAACATGAATTCAACAGCTGTTTACTTAGTACTCCAGTAAAAATCCCCGAATTTTTAGTAGTTTACATACTGGTGGATAAAACCAAGTCTTTTGTCTGGCAGAGGGAAGTGTCCAGTATTTTTTCTTCTCTTACTGGAAGCTTGGTGCAAGCTTATTAAACAAGCAGATAAACGGCTATTGCCTTCATCAAGCTTTGGAATATGCAATTGGATAACTTATAATTAAGCACTATGAGTATGTACATTGAATGGCGCACTCAGAAATTTAATTTGAAACATACTTTTTCAGTTCCAGTGTTCATCATATCTAGATTTCAGAAAGAAACCAAGAGAAAAAAGGCAGATGACGCTGGAGTTTAAGCTGGGCAGAGACGAACCTGATGAGGTTCAACAAAGGCAAATGCAGGGTCTTGCACCTGGGGAGGAACAACCCCATGCATCAGTACAGGCTTGGGGTGGACCTGCTGGAGAGCAGCTCTGCGGAGAGGGACCTGGGTGTCCTGGTGGACGACAGGTTGACCATGAGCCAGCAGTGTG
>Ga0065711_1002303_pt1 | contig 34882 bp, 20 predicted proteins | sample Hoacrofraction12_FD_59098 | JGI IMG/M metagenome (GOLD analysis project Ga0065711, IMG submission 59098) | Hoatzin crop microbial communities from Cojedes, Venezuela - Epithelial fraction 12 v2 (version 2) | ecosystem: Host-associated > Birds > Digestive system > Esophagus > Crop | place... | reverse complement strand
CCCCCCCCCCCCGCCACGCCCCACACAGAGTCCCTCAATACTGACTGGCTGCAGCTTCAGCACGTGGTCCCTTCCCCAGCACAGCGGTCACTTCAAAAGCCATGGGTAATCCCACAGGGTCTGGCACACACCCTAAATCAAAATGCTCTCACTGCCCCAGGCTGCCTCTCTGGTTAACCGCATTACCAGGGCTCCAGAGAGCATTTTAAATTTAGTGAGAAACAGTAAAGGTCATTTGGCTCTTTGAGGTGCATTTTAAACTACTCCAATGTCCCTGGATTGCAACTATTTGTTTCACGAATGACCTCAACATTTTATACGCAGTATTCTGGAAAGGTCATTGCATAGACAAACACAGTTCTCCTAACAAAACAGCCCTGTGCAGTACACGCTTGGCGCCTCACTGCTGACTTTTTGAGCCAGCCCTCAGCCAGAGATCGCCAGCAACAGAAGTTGTTTCTAACAGCCCTGCATGCTGAAAAGCTGTTAGTTTTACATTATTAAGCATTCACACTTTACAAATATAGGTATTATAGGCTATATTTTGTATGTCATTAGCAAAACCGCGCACTGCTGCAAGCCCACCCTTTGGCAGAGGTCGACGTGCTGTGAAGGAAGGCATGGGGGAGGAGACTGTGGCAGAGATGCCCCTTCCACCTCCATGCCACAAGGCCCTTTCCACAGCTGGCCTGCACTCAGGGACATGCACTGTGAAAGGCTGCAGTTTTTAAGACAGCTCAAAGGAGATGGTGTCTGGTGCAATGGCAGAGATTTGACATGAAAACTAGTGACATGATCACAGAAAAACTTCAGCAGCATTTCAGCCTAAATAAAATCGAGACATGAGCAATACAAGAGAGAAAAGGCTTAATAAATACCCCTCTTCCCTTCCTTCCCCAAGTGGGTTTTAATTACCTGACCACAAAAAAAGATCAACCAACAATTTTCCAGTGAAATAATACTAATTTAAAGCCCTCTGCTGCTCATTCAGAATGGCAAAGGCCATCAAATTCAGGTGTTTCAGCTGCGACTGAAAAGCATATTTTAGTTTCTGCAAGCAGTTTCATACGACACTAATGGTGACAGTTTGCTGTGGTTTTGTGTCACTCATAAATCAGATGGGCATATGAAATTATTCAAACCTGAGGACTCCATTGTGAAGAACATTGATCTTGCAGTAAAACAAAAAACACCCACACTCTACAGGGACAATAGGGCCTAACATAAACACACCAACACTGGGCTTTACAAACTGGCCCACATGTGCCCCGTGTTGATCTTACTCGGGTTTCCAGTGGTAAAACTGGCCAGCTTGCTCTGCCAGCAACATGTTCTGTCCCACCACTACAGTCCTGCTCACTGAGGAAGGGGGGGATTTTGCTCTTTCCAAAAGCAAAATATGCCACTGCTGGCATTGTAATATCGCCATGAAGGCCTGGGAATTTCCAGGTGAGAGAGGCTGTTTCACCAGTTTCAGCAATACTCAGACCCAGAATTCAGACAAATTGCTTTAAAGTTTGTACTCAGTTTGCAAACTACACCATGATTGTAAAGCTACTAAAGAGGCCCAGTGGACACCCCATTGAAAACACCACCCCTATCCCTACCATTAAAGAACGTATCAAGTAAAAACTATCAGCAGATTAAAAATCAGCTCAGCTCTACTGCTGTGGCTGTGGCTGTTGCTAAAGTGCAGCAGCCAAACGTTTCCTGTATCAGATCTCAAACAGGCCCAGCAAATATTTTGGCAATTGTTGCCAGAAGCTAGAAAAAGTCAAAACAGAAAAGTGAAGCCCAAGAAAATGAGCTTCCCTCTGTCTCCTTTAATATGGCCTAAAAAACTTTGCTCAGCTTGATTACCCTGCCAGGATTCTGAAGTGCCCAGCACACCAGCAGATACAGGCTGTGTACAGCATTCAGGTCAGCTGCGCTAGGAGCTCAGCCCAGAAAAACAGCAAGGCTCAAGTTTTTGACCATCCTGGCCCAGCTTGTCTGGGGATGAGAGAAAAATAATAAAGGAAGTGTACATATGCCAGTGTAAGAGAGAGCTGGGAATAGTGCTGTGAGGGGGAGTGGATGGGGATCTTAACCCGAAAAGTGACTTTGTTGCAAGAGAACTTCATATTGTCAAATCCTCTCACTGCACAGGAAGGCCGAGCCTGAAACATGTCAGTCCTCCTGAGACATTTTAAGACCACTTCAGTAAATGTTTGTCAGCTGAAAAGCTGGGAGCATGTTGGCTTCAGTCAACTGAAACATTTGCCTCATCCTTTTGAATATTTGACAGGAGGGTGGAGGGGTAGAGGGCTTTTTTGTTTGGTTTGGGGTTTTTCAGGGGGGGTGAGGTATGCTTGCTTGTGGTTCTTTCAGTTCCCTACATAGATACCCCAGGCAGGTTCCAGGGGACAATCTGCAGTGCTGGTGCAGCCCTAGCACAGTCCCTGCTCCCTCCCTCCTTCCCTGAGGCATTAATGCGTTGTTCTCCTGCAGTCATGGCTTATTCCTTCCCAGGGCAAAACTGATTTTGAAGGTTGACCAGGAATGACGCAAAAACATCAAACAGCTCAGGCATTTGCTCCTCACTCACCTGGACACTGGAGTTCCTGAGCCTGAGTCCTCTCCAGCCTCCAGTGTAGGGCGAAGGGTTGTCCCAGTCTGTGGGCCACCACGTATCACCCAGACTGTCTCAGCAGCCACAGAGAAAAAATGACATGGGAAATGGAGGTTACGACATGATGAGGCACAGGGGAGATAAAGGAGAATTGTGAGAGCAGAGCCGTGAATGCATGTGAGAGCAATTTGCCCGTGGAAGAGCCCCTGAGACCGCAGGGAGCCTCCACATCCTCCAAGAGCTGCTACAGCTGGAACCAGGCAGCTGGGTGAAGTCCTCTGGCACACCCACAGCCCAACTCAGAGAGCTGGCATGAGTCTTTACATGTCCCTATTTAAAAGAGAAAAAGTTTAAGTTATTATAACTAAAAAACTGCTTCCATGCTCTCTATAGCCTGCCTTTCAAAACCATCTTCCCTCTTGCTTTTGCAAGGCAGTGGCATAGACCAGAGCAAGGTGTTGCTGGATTTAAGCCCATGTCCTCGTTTTGGTTAAAATAGAGCAGATTCTTTTTTAGTGAACCTTCCTTACATCTTTCTTCTAAGTAACTGCATTTTTCTGAAGCTGGCTGCATATTTTACAGTGTCTGCTCCAAAACTGGTAACACCTGATGTTTATAGTCTTGCTGAGCTAACGGTAGGAATGGAATGCAGAAAAAGGCCCCTGTTTATAATTATCATTTTAGTAGCCAAGGTCACCGACAGACGTCTTAGGCCCCGCAAGTGAGGAGTTGGAAGGGGTCGTACTTGCAGTGAGGGTTGGACAGGACAGGTGACCCGACACTGACCAACGCGGCATACCACGACATGCACGTCATACTCTGTTTAAAGCTGGGTGATCACACGGGTCTCGCTCTCTTTGTCCATGGCCGGCTGCTGAAGAGGACGCTGCTCATTGTCCTGCCTACAATCCTGATCCAGATATGGACCCGTGCATTCCAAAGCCCAGTTCCTTTCTGCTGCCGAGGCCAGGCTGGGAATGCCTGGTCCAGAAAACTGAGAGTTGGTTTTGTATATTTGCATTATTTCTCTTATTATTAATATTAGCAGTACAATTAGTCAAACTTTTTATATTTAATGGGTAAGTCTCTCTCCCTTTTCCTCCTTTTCCCTTCTCTGGTGGGAGGGTGGGAGTTAACAGAGAGCGTCTGGCACACAGTTTATTTCAGTCCTGCTCTAAACAGTGACACCCCAGCCACTGAAGCCCTCCCTACATCCTTGTACCAGGGGACAGCCAGCACCTCCAAAAGAGACATCCACTCCATGTCGACAACCTGTTGCGCCTTCTCACTCTCCATAAGGAATAGCTCACGAACAGCCAGCAAAACTGCAAAAACCTTCCTTTCCTTACCAGAAAAAACCACCTGTAAAGGCGGGCGTTTCTATTGCTACACTCTCCCCAGTAGCTGATGCTGGAGGCCACCACAGTGGCCGCAGAGGCACCGAGATGGCAGGCTGAGACACAGATAGCAGTAGCAGGCTGCAGTAGTCCAAGAGGTGTCAGGTGCATGTTAATCATGACCTTTACCAGAGGCCTACTTTTTTCCAAACATGTGCAAAAAGAAGTTAAAAAAAAAACAAACACCAAGTCAAGATGTATAGCAGGCTGGTCTTGGCAAAGTCCAGCTGCTGTCTCTCTGCTTGCACATCGCTCTCCTGTCATGGGCCAGCAGTAAGATTTAATAAGGCCTTCCAGTCCCCAGACTTTCACCTCACATGATCCACCATGCTGAATCAGGGCCACAACACTGAGACACGACATTTGGGAAGCAGAAAATGATCATTTAATTTTGCACAAATGGTATAAACTGTTTTTGGCAAGGCTACATTTGTCCCTGTGATAAATCCTCCCTCTTGTTTTTTTCCCACATAGAAAAGCATTTACTGTTATTACGCAAAGAAAACCTGTATGAATTGCTTCCTGCAAAGGACCAGCAAGTCAATAAGACTGCAGCAACAGGGGAACCTGTCATCATTTCCTTTCAACCATCCTCCGTAGTAATCTGCTTTTGTCCCAGTCACACAGGGCACGTATTGCTGTACCCCATGTGAGGGCCTTGTGCAGTGCTGAACAGAGGAAGTACAACAAAGGATGCCTTTTGTTCCCATAGGATGGATGTAGTCCTGATTTTTCAGACCTTTTTACCAAAGTGTACTCCTGGCAAGGCAGGGACCAGGTCTGGGGAGGCGATGTGAACAGTGGAGGGTGGAACGAATGAAGAAACAATTGTACTGCACGAAAAGCAAAATGATCTCTTTCACAACCTGCTGCTTCAGCACCTGTGTCTTTCTGTTTCTCTGCCTCTCTCCCTCTGACCTTGCTGGTCCAGTTGGGTCTGGGGACTGCAGGACTCTGCTTTCCTTCACTTCTGAGCCATGGCTGGAAGGCATTGCATGCTGAAGCACAGCACAGGGAAGGCAACCTGGGAAGCAAACATGGACACAGCTCCAGTGAAACCCGCTCACCAGCGCTGGGCCCCAGCTGCTCAAACACCGCGTTGGTCATCAGCGAGTGGTCCTGTGCTGGTGGTTCTGAGGAGCACAAAGTAGCACCTGGGGATGGGAACTACCTGCCCTTTGCTCCTGCTTTGTTGTGTACGGGAGCAGTTTTTCACAGATGAGTTGTTTCCTTCTCCCATTACTTTCTAACAGCAGGTTTGGGCTCCCCAGTTAACAGCTGCACTGAAAGTCACCTCATTGCTTTGTGTTTCAAAGGAGTTGTGGCACCCCCGTATCCTGCCAAACCAAGGGAAACAAACTGTAATAAATGAATAAGTACTTAATATGACTTACCACAGAACTGCGATGTCAGTCATACCCAAAGGCCACCCCACCTGCACTGCTGTCTAGAAAACATCATTTACTGTCTGTCGTTGACTGTCCCGACAGTCCAGAGCAATGCAGCAGAAGCCCTCAGCCTGTCTCTGTCAGGGTGCTTCCTCTCTGCTGCAACTTTGCAGGAAGACAAGTTTGCACTTTCCAAGATGTGCTGAGCACACTGCAGCCACCCAGCAGCAGAGTGATCCACTGAGCTGAATGAGGCATTTCGGGAGGGCCTGGGCAAATGGACACACACGTACACACCCATGGGCACCAGCCTGAGGGCAAAGCCTTCTGCCAAAACACTGCCATGCTATGCAACGTGGCTGGCGTGACCTGAGGAGAGAACAGAGCAGCAGGAAGGAGAAATTGTTCAAGAAATATTTTCTTGTCTGAATTTACTCATTTGCTAGAATGTTTTTGATGGGTATTAGATGATTGCTAAAATGTTTTTGATGGGTATTTATGGCTTCCAGCTAGGAGTTGTGGCAGGCACGGGGGAGCACAAAGCTTCCCAGAACCCTGACAGAGGTGATATTAGCCAGGCCTACACATGAAATGTTGGCGTATCGGGGGGAGACAGGTTGCATGTCCTGCCATGAGATGTATTGTCTTGGCCAGAAGAGAAAAATGAGGTAAGACCTTCCTTTCTCTACCTTTTTATCTGCTCTGTGCAGGATTGCCAGATGATGCAGAAATATCAAGCAGCAGACAGTGAAAAGTTTGCATTGCATTTGCGTTTTTTACAGAGAAGAGTAAAACGTGTTCATTTTGACTGAATGTATTTATAACCGTGAGAGAGAAAATGATCATGCATGGAAGGTAGGAGTAACAACTAATTTTCCAGTGCTGGTCCACAGCACAGTTACCGTGGCCTCAGCTGGCTCTCAAGTCCTCAAGGGCAGCAGGAGAACTGTGAGCTAACCCTGGCAAGCCCTGCCTTGTCCACACCAATGCACTTACATTTGCTCACTGCCTTCAGGTAACAGGATGCAGATGCAGGCAGATATATCAGTATGTCACACCAAACAGTATGTGGGCAGATGCATTAACGCAGCTTCGGTGAGTGCAAAGCTGTGCGTACTGGTGAGGCCAGGAGTGATGGATTGTTTTGGCTGGAGGAGACCCTAGGCGTGCTGCCGAGCACTGCCGCTCCTCTCCCCACAGTCCCGTGATCTCCAGCTACTTTCAGCCCAGCGGTGTTTCTGTATTGATGCTGGTGGAGTCCTCCAGCACTCGCAGCTCTGTGACAAAGAAAAATAATTCAGTCTCAGTCACTTTATTGTTCCTGCATCATAAAATGCTGTCTTCTTCGGTTCTGTAAGCCATAACCAGGGGCAAAGGAACCAAAATCTGTGAGCAAGGAGTTTCATTCTTCTGATGGGTTTTGCAGCTGAATTTGCAAAGTTCTCGGGTGGCTTACAGCAGTGCATTTGCAATGTAAATCGAAACAGTCAGCTATTTGCTTTGTGGGGCAGAGGCTGAAGCACCTGAGGCCATGAAGTTGAAATACGCCAGGCGCCGCAGAGGTCTACCCCTACCCCCTTCATCTCAGCCAGGGTGCTAACACCAGCAGAAGAGTTTTCACATCTTGAATCATGGTGACACACACCAGTTTGTTCTCAGCAAAAACTCCCTGCTGCAAGTCACCTGTACCCACGCAGCAGCTTGGCTTTTACTGTCCATTAACTCCCTGGCTGTCAGGTCTGGGGGAAGAGCGTTAGGCAGCCGTCCCCTAACACTACACATGGGATGGGGAGGTCCAAGAGCATTTGCACAGCACTGCCGCAGTGAGGCATGGGGAGACATGGGGATGCCGGTGCACGAGCTATGTCTGGGGATGGGGTCATGGTACAAGCCTCACACCACAGCCCTGCAGCCAGCCTCACAGGGCATGGCAGGGCTCAGTAGTCTTCGCTAGTCTTTGCTGGGAGCACTGGGATCTGATCCCCTGGTCTGGGATATCCTGGGCAATTTAGTTTTTCCTTCTTACTACATCTGTTATCCCTTCACCCCTGGCTAAATACATAATGAAGAAGGAGACTGCATTCTGGTGGGTAGAAATGATCTTGCAGCATCCAACCATCAAACGTGGGAGAGAGGATGGAGAAATTAATTTCCTAATTTATTCAACTGATAGTATTTTATATTTCTTTGGAATCCATGTATTGTTCTGGGCCTCTGTTGGTAAATGGTGTAAAACCCCATCCAGCTTTCATGGAGTGGAAGAACTTTACAAGGTGGTTCTCTGAGACTGCAATAGTTAAAATAAGTTAGACTCCAAATTTTACAGGGCTCAGAATAGCAAACTATTCAGAGGTGGGTACCTTTGTGCAGGGAAGCAGCTTCATTTCAGTCAAATATAGAGGAGAAACAATGGAGCATGTTTCCTGTCACTTTAGAAATATTCTGTAGCTTTTAATAAAGACAAAAAGAGGAGGAGTGTGTGAGTACTTTAGAAGCTATTGTTCAAAAATCATAGTTTCAAAGGTTATCTACAGTAACTTGGGACTAATTCTGAGGAGTAACATCCATAACACAACAGATGGGCTATGTCTCCTGCTGCTCCTTGCAACTTGGGCAGCCGAGGGAAAAAGACCTTGGGTGGTACAATGGGCTCAGCCCTCCCAGGTGTCAGTACCTTTCTGAACAAGAGCTTTAGCATGCTTTCGACCTCATTAGCAGAGCAAGGACTGGAAGAACTTTGGATTAAAATCATGAGGCAAGCAGAAGAAAAAAGGAGGTGTCTTCCCTCAGCTTCCCTGGCCATCCAGTGCGAGAGCCGCCAAATAACTCCTGACCTCCTGACTCCCACACCAGGGTCCCTGCAAAGCAGGTGAGCACAGGCGAGCACTCTGTATTGTAGCACAGCAAGCCACTGCAGACCCGAGGCTTTGCTGGCTGCCTGCGCTGGAGAGGGGGAGGCAGAGGAGTGTCACTCATGTCCTACAATCCCTCGTCAACACAGCACAGATCGCTTCAACTTGTGCAAGCTGGTGACAGTGTTAGTATTCAAATCTCTGCCAGGAGAACGCAAAAGGGTGAGAAATGTGTTTTCTACACAGCTAAGAAGGTATTTCAGCATAAAGGAGAAGATACAAAGCAAAATTCAGACCTCTTCACATACCATCCTATTGTGCTTACTTTCCCTATTGTCAGACCAGATAGCTGGGTGAGAGCAGACGTGAGATTGCCCTGAATTTCATTACGTTTTAACTCATTCAACAGTGGAAATATCTTGTTGTTTTCACACCATTTTGTAAAAATCCTTAGCAAACCTGCAGCAAGACCTTGGAAGACTGGATTGGGATGCCAGACAGCAAACCCAGCCGTTGCCATGACCCAGGCTGCCCAAGCAGGACAAATGTAACTGTCCTGTCCCCATGCGCCTGCCTCAGCCCTAACTGCTCCCCTTGGCAGAAACAGCCCTCATAGCCCTTTGGGCAGATGTCTCTCCCTGACCCTGTAAAGCTGCTCTCGCCGGTGTGCTGGGCACTGTATGAAATCTTCAGCACATGCTGTTTTTCTCTCCTGCAAAGCTCCCAAGTGAACCAACCCAAGGCTGGAGAAGGAACAAGCCTAAAGAAGCCAAGGTTGTGCTGAAGCAAGTCAGTGGCTGGGACAGCGCTTTTTTTCACAATTGCCCAGGCCATGTTGGCTTTCCCACCTGCAGAGCATACCTGCTCTTGTGCTTTTAAGAGAGGGCTTAGACCTCACACGAGCACCCCAGCAGGGTTTTGTTGTACCCTGGGATTCAAAGAAAGCAGGGAGGTGATAATAACAGTCCTGCTGCATCCAGTGTGGAGACAGGAGAAGTCACTGCCATGGCCCCTTTGCAAGTCCAGCTGCAGACCAGAGAGGATTGCTCTCTCGAGGAAAAGAAATAATTTGTTCTTCATCTATAGCGCTAATGACAACAGAAACTTTCGACGTATTCTTACCTTCCTCTGTGTGTAGACAGCCTTCTGAAACAATCCAAGCAGACAGCTCTTCTTGTGGTTGTCACTGGTGCAAGCTTCACCATATCTGCAAAGCACATCATCGTAAACTCCTTTCTTCCCCTGCCTCATTTGCGGCAGGAGGCTGGGATTGCTCCTAAGGACTAACACAAGGGTCTCTGAGGATGCTGCCAGTCCAGCACAGCTAAAGACTTTTCCTCAGGTACCAAGAAATACATTTTTCAAGATCAGCGGTGTATGGGACATTACCCCAAATGAGAATTCCTGCAAGGTACGGTGCCTTGCGCATTGGAGGCCCTCCAGGCTGAGCTGGAATAAAATCGCCACAGCTGAAAAGCACAAACTCTTGGACTTGCTCGGTGACAGCAGAGGTCACTGTGGCTGCCCAGGGAGGAAGAAGAATGATATTGTGGGATTGCCAGACATGCTTCTGCCCAGAGGCACCATCCAACTCATAGAGACTGCAGCAAATTCATTCTCCTTTTGAGAGGGCTTGTATATCTGGAGAGAAGAGGCTGAACAAAACCTGCTTGAAAATGACATGCAGGACACTTCCCCACTCTGACTTCAACAAAGAGTCCTCCAGATGGGGAAAAGAGGAAGAAACTCAATACCAAAGTCCATCTGGTTCTAGACGTCTTTTGACTGGAAAGCACTTATTGTTGAATGGAAAAAAGTTAGGTAGTTAGGAATTATGATTTCTCTCCAAGGACATAAACCAAGACACCAGAAGAAAAAGCCTATGTCAGAAAAAAGCAAAAAAGTCTGTTTTCCTCTGTGCCCCATACTTTCCAACCTGAAAAAGAGAAAGAGATGACTTTTCAACTTAACTAATAATGCAAAACCTGAGGAAACCTGTGCAAGTGGCACAGAATCCAGAAAAAGAGATTGCAAAGAGTCAAATTTGCTGATAATACCCTACTTGCAAAACAAGCTTCTGCTGTTCGCCTCTTGACACAGCATACCAGGGCAATCATATCCAAGTGTAATTGTCTAACAATTGTTCCGCACTGAGAAAATAGTTCTGATTACAGACATTAACATGTTTAGGCATTAAGCTTCCTCACTGTAATTACCCTTGAGCTTAGTCTCACAAATGAATTAATATACTGATCGGTTGGACTAATAGAAAAAGCAAAAGGGTGATGAATTGCTTCCAAATCAGATAAAATCAAGCATGACATCGTTTAATTAATTTCAGGGCTTGAGGGGAGGAGTAAGACGGTCAGCATGATGCTGAAAGGAAATGTATCTCTCCCTCAGTGATTCCTTTGGAGACAGAAAGATACAAATGGGGGATGTCTAGGGAAAGGGAATATGTGAACCAGGTGAGAAGGGGGTTGCTGGAGATGGAGCTGTTTAGTTTCTGTGTATGAGCATGCAGTCCCAGGTAGCTGCAGCTGCGTGACCGATTCAGTACAGCCAACTTAGATGCAATGGATAGATTTCTTCTGGGTATGAACAGAAGCACTGCCCACTGTGCTCCGATTTTGACTCATCCTCTGGGCACCAGAGCCCATCTGTAACTCTTGCTCCTCCCCCAAGCAGAGATCCCGCTCCTGGCCTTCCCCATGTTCACAGTTCCTCTGTGGCAGCTGGGTGCCCAAGGATGCCTTAGCTAGAAACCCTCTCCTTTGCCATGTTTCCTGGCAGGGCATCATTTGCCAGGCTGTCAGCGCAAGGCTGCAGACAGCCAAGTGCTGGGCTGGCCATTGCTACCACAAGCAGATATATCATTGCCTCACTTGACTTCTCCCCTGTGAAAGGCCTCCCAGTCACTGTTTTCTAGAAGGGAACAAAAGGGGTTGATGGAAAGGACAATGGCAGGGCTCTGGACTGCTGCAGCACAGACTCTCTCAAATTAGTTTTCCCTTGGATGGCTGCTCACCTGTAAAATAAAACAGCATCATACAAGGCGCTTTTACCTGATGGGGTTATACATGGAGATTTCTCCTTGCAGCCTGGCAGAAAACAATCCATCACCAATTTCAGATTTTTCATCATATGGAAATCCTACAAAAAGAGCCACCAAGAGAGAAGGTCTTATAAATCAAAGGTCTCCACTGCAGCTTACATCTAGAACTGGCTTCTGCAATTCAAAAGCGTACTAGTTTTTCAGGTACACGTATGGGGATACACACTTCACAAAGACACACACTCCTGGCCTTAAACTGTGTGTTAGCTGCACACAAAGAGACATGAACATATACACAGATACATTCTTGCTGCCTGTAGGTAAACACGCGCTCATCTCTCCAAAGTCTATATACCTGTATAAGCATATTTAGCTTAAAATGCATGTGTATGGACATACACAAAGAATATTATAACAATGCATGGCCAAAATGTATAACCATATGCCTGATCTCATGTCACTGAAATGACAGGGAGTTTTGTCACTGCTGATTTTAGCAGGAGCTGCACAGGGCCCACAGTATTTTGCTACATGTTTTGATCTGTATATTGTTTAGCTGATTTTTGGAGCAGTGGGGGGAGGGAGGTGATGAGACCCGTGAAAGCTAAATTTGAAGATAAGAAGCTTTGCATTTTCAAAAGTGTGGAGAGTCTGCATGCTTTATTGCAAGAGCATGGGTGCCCCCTTGATAACAAAGGTGAAGGAAACAGGAACAAAATTCCCCTCTCTTGCCGAGCACAGTAACTCTAGATTCTCCCTGTGATGAGGCTGTTTCTTGGGCTTTGCCAGAGACCACAAGTCCATCTGCCTAACATCAACACCCTTTGGCATCATTCGTCGTTGTGTTGGCTACTTTAATTTATCCAGTCGCCTTGGGGACAGTGCATCTTCTGATTCCCTTTGTTTGATGAAGCCTTACAATAAATCTGGTTAGTGGAGCAGAGAGTGCAGGTGACAGTCACTGTGATATAAAGTAGATTTCTCATTTCCAGAACCTGATCTTGCAAGGCATGGGACATCTCCTGAGATGCCAGCAGTTCCATTTGCTCTATTCTATAAATGACAACCAGCAAACAACAACAAACAGCACAAGCAGTCAGGCATTAACCTTCACAAATGCAGCATGTTTGAAGGTCCTGCATTTCCTTTGCTAGTGGTGATCTAACCATATCACTGCAGTCTCACCACTAATAAACACGTGATGCACATGCTAGGGCCCAGTTTCTTCTAAAAACAAAGCTAAACAAACACTACATCCCAGTGGTGTCGGATGTTCAAAAAATTGGTGCTGATGTCTTTTGGACATCTGGCCACACAGTGCTGGAGATCCAGCTCTGCACTTGGTGGGCAAGTCAGCTTTAGGGGAAGCAACAAAGTGGTCTGGTGGTTGAAGACTGTCTTTTAAGGGTAACTAAACTTCCAGCACAAGTCTCCTGTCAGCCACATGCTGAAAGGCAGGTGGGATGAACTTAGAACTCGATCACAGGGGTATTTATGCATCTGAGCACCACAGGGTGCTTTTTCTGTAATTCAGTTCTTCAGGTGTAAAGAAGTAGGAATAGAACAATTTTCTCATCTCTGAGGGATGCTCCGTGTGGAAAGCTTTATGAAACACTCACAAACTGTGCTATGGGGAGGGTGCTCTTGTAAGCATCTTACACCGAGTTCTTGGCAGCATGAGAATGTCATGGTACTCTGTAAGTGCAAGAGAGGGATTTGCTTTTACAGTATGACATGTGCCAAACAATTAAGATGAAGAGCAATGTGATCTAATCACTTTTATTATTAAACACACACAGTAAAAATAAATGTTTAAAAGGCACGTGGGCTTTTTATGAGTATAGGACACGTTGCTTCACACTTTATTGTAGGAATTCTTGCTGCTACCAATGGCAAGCTTCAATTCAAACTCTGTAATTACTAGGGACTTCTCCCATTACATATTAACTGCACCTAAGAGATCCAGAAATGAAAGGATGTGATCTTTCTTAACTTAACAGTTGTTCGGAGGATTTGCTGTGTGAGTTTCTTGTTTTAATTTTTTCACAATTTAGCATAGCCCGAGAAATTAAAAAAGATATATAAAAATGCATTATGTACTTATTGCCCAATGTCTTAGAAATCTGCGTTAAACTTATGAACTACAGGGAGAGACAGGGAATCATATTATTCTTCACAAACCTTTTTCCATTTCCACAGGACTCCTTTAATTACTTCACAGTCTGTGTGTAAGGTTTTGGAAGAAGCTGCCTCTGAACTCTGTCATCCTCCAGCCCACAAAAAGGACACGTCACAGAGGATGCCATGGGAGCAAAACCAGCCAGTCCCTTGCCGCAGGGTTACTCCCTTCCTGTATTAGAGGGTATTATTTTAGTCATGTAATTTTATTTACTCACCCAAAAGCTGACAAGATTGCAGGTGGTGTTTTTCCTGCACTTCCTTGTTTCAGGAATATAAAACCAAAACTGACAGTGACCTTTGAGGCCCTGGTCATGACCCCGAACCAAAACACCACCTAGCTTTCTATGAAAACTAGCTTCCAAGATAAAACTTTCTGGAAACACGGGCTTTGACACAATCAGCAAATGCAACAGCTGCTGTTGGTGAGGTGCTGGGCCTACCAGGAAACAAATATCTGGCCTGAACATAGTCTTTGGCTCAAATCATATGGGAGGGTGGTAATCAGGATTTCTAGTTAATCTGGACCCGGAGTCATGTCCTAACCCAGCTCTACACACAAGGATTGTGTGCAAGCCCTGCCTCTGTAATTCTAAGATTAAATGCCCCCCAAAACACGAGAAAGCCCTTGGGGCTGGAGTCACACTAAATACAAAGTCCTATCCTCGCAAACATTACACACGCTATTTGCATTTTTGTGTGCAGTGTGTTAATATTCATGTATTTGTACGCTGCCAGCCTTGGGAGCAAGCAAATGTCCTCCAACAGCAATTTCAGCTTTGTCAAGGTAACTGACCTTTTTCATTAAGTGCTTCCAAATTTCCAGTCTATCCACGAATGTGAAAAAATTGTTCTAATTACAGGCCTGCTGGAAGGCCAGAAGTGCACAGGGGAGATAAGGGGGTTTCTGAGTGTTACTTAAAGGCCAGAATCGACATCAGTGGTGTTTTTGACTTGCACTAACACAGTGTCCTGGTCTGTGTTATTCATGTAGGGTTATTTGAAAACAGAGCCAAAATTTTGGGAGGGCTTGATGTATTGAGACCTGCCGTTGACACAGATGGCCAAGGTGAAGTTCCTCAGCTGTTCTCAGCAGTGGAGGATCCACCCTCTCTGTGGCTCCCTCTGGTTTTTGTCCCTGTCCATTCTGCATGCTGAACATCTGGTACTCTCCTGTACAGTATAATAACATCCCAAACTACGTGTGCGCAACACTTACAAATAGTGCTTTAAACATCATGGCTTATTAATATAATGCATACCATTTGACAAGTCATACGAGGTCTTTCCCTTCTATATTCTTTTTGATAAAGCACATTTTGAAACTCACCGAACTTTTTTTATGTTCCCTGGCATTATGTAAAAAAACTCTATCAGTATGAAGTGGAATATAATGCAGTTTATTACCACTAACAAGGGAATGGCCCGTAACTCTAAAGAGACAAAGACTCAAGTGAGCTATGAAGGTCATTTTCTTGCATCCAGAAAGAAAAATGTAATACTTACTGTGTCATGCTTCCCATTTCAGAGACAATGTGGGCTACTTTCCTTTTTATCATAATAAATAGTAAAAAATAAGTCTTTTTATTCTTCCGAAGGAATTGCACACAGTCAATCGTCCTCACTTTGGAGGGAATGACAGAAAACATCTGTCTGGATTTTTCCAGTGTTATTTATACTCTCCTGGATTTGGTGGTTGGTTTGGTCATGAAACTTTAGGAGACAAAAAACCCAGCATACCCAGCTGCTGCTTCTGCCTGCTGGGAATACTCGAACATCTCCATTGGCAAAGGCTCAAACAGCAAACTCACAGACTTGATCATTACCAGGGTTATCTCCAGAGCGCTACAATAACATAGTGTTTCATTTTCTGGAAATCAGCTGTCCTGTGATTCACCCATCCCTGCTTCATCCAGCCATGAACTTTAGAGCAATGTTAAAAGAAGGCAATGCTGTGCTGAAGTCAATGTGGCATCAACAGGTCACTGGAGGGGCCAGTGTGTAGATGATATACTGGACAAACATACAAGGCTGAAGAAGACAGTTTAAGCCTTAGGTCATGAATGAAAATAAACATCAATCTCCTTTTCCAGCTGCTACTATATCAGAGGCAGGCCATAGTTCTGCTGTAGTAAATGCTGAGAAAAAGCACTGATGCTGCTCTCTGAAAATGTGGTGCTTTTTTTGTGCCTGAAACAAGCACATTCTTGCGCTGCTGCAGCTCTCAAGGTCAGAGATAACTGGGATGAAATAAATTTTTCCATATCTCCGTTCCCTGGGACACCTCTCTACAGTCCCCAGACAGCCTCGGGGAGGGGAGATGGGTTGCATCTTCCTGTTCCTCCTCTTTCTCAGTCCTGAGAGTTTCTTAATTTGGCCTTTGCTAATTGGCTCAGGTTATGTGCTCTACAGCTGTAGTATTCGCAACATTTTCCTTGAGTTTCAGAAGCATATCTTCCTTGGGTGAGATGATACAGAAAAGTAAAACCTAGTGTTTTGCTTTACATCACCTTTCCACTTGCAAATGGTGCCATATAAAATAGTGTCAGAAAGTGCTGTGGCATTATTGGCAGCTACTCTCTGTTTTCAAAATTGTGACAATGAAACACTGTTGATTAAGAAGGTCCTTGTCTTCGTATTTGGAGTAGGAAGAGAAGGGACTCCTAAAATAATTGGTGACCATGTTAGGCCTGAAAGAAAAAAGCACACTGCAAACAACAAATGCTGAAACACATGGTGGGTCCAAAAGGGACAGCAGGCTGGCCATGAGCAAACAAGCACTGAGCTCTGCCTGCAAGCACAAGAGAGCATGCAGGGAATCAGCACTGAACATACTGTGTGTTCACAGCTACATAACTCTCCTAGGCTGTGATCTCACTGCTAATGCACCAGGAAACAAGTAGTCTTTTGAGGTACATAGCTGGTAAATTGTCTTACCTCCATTTAAATCAACAGAGGGATGGTGATGCAGATGGGTAAAGGATATGACACTATCTGTTTGCTTTGGATATTACCCAAATACCTGAACATCAATTTCTTATCACTAGCTAGTTCATCACCAGCTGATGAAAGTTTAGCAGCTTTTCCAAACACTGTAATTTGTCTTTCCTACTTGAAGTGTCAAATGTCACCTTAGCAATGCATAAACAACAGAAACCAGGGAGTGTCCCCAGGACTGATATTTAAGGATGCAAAGAAAAATGGGGATTTGTGAAACCAAATCCTTCAAGACAAGCTTGGCACTTACTACCATACAGCATTCCAGTCAAGAAGTTGTAGAGGAACAAATTGGGTTTTCTCCCCAAGGGAGTGGGAAGAGACGAACAATACTGTCTGTTCCAAGCTGAGAAAGACATTTTATAAAGACAAGTCCTTGCATCACAGTAATCATGGACAGCACTACAAGACACAAGGGTGTGTGCTAGGACTAACATCATAACCAGTTTCATTAGCGTAAACAGACCTGAAGAAGCAAGAACAAAAACTAATGTGGATCAGCATTATTGTGCCTTCCCAGAAGACCTGAACCAGTGAATCTGAGTTTAGACTAATTCTTCTTGTGCAAGACCGGGCAAGAGGCAAGACATAGCTTCAGTCTCTCAATGACTTCTCTGGCATGTCCCAGCTTGCCAATCCAGAGTCACAAAGCAGTGTTATTTGGTTGAGTGTTTCTGAGGAGGATAACACTGCCAGAGGTGCTCATTATCCAGAGGCTTGGACAAAAGCTAGTCCCACTAAAGGCAAAGGTAGTAACACCACAGACACGCTGGGACCAGGAATGAGTTCAAGAAATGCAAGCAGTAGAAAGCGCTGCCAAATCCAAAGGTTTGGCCATTCTTTCCCTGTTGGGCGACATCCCTCACCCATGCTGTGCTGAGCCCGGGCTGGCATGAAGAGTTACAAGAGGAAATGCAAGAGAAAACACTTTCTTTTTCTAAATAACAAGCATCACTGTCACTGAGTTAAAAACAATGATTGTGTTCCCAGTGTAAGTAGACCCTGTCCCCTTTCAAAAAACCACTACGTCTTCATAGGCGCTCTCCAGGTTTCACTGCTCTGTGCCAGTCCAGGCTGGGATGTAGTTTTGCAGCAATTTAATACAGAAAAACCTGCACTTTTTTCCTATAATATGTTGCTAACTATGGGACCTAGCCTGCAACCACTCTGAGACAGACACAGCAAATATTTCCTGTACAAAATAACAAGAATACTAAATTTATTGACTTTCCAAGGGTATACATTTCATACGCTTACTTTTCTGTGCTGACAGTTAGCAATTTCTTATACTTCCTTTATACTTGCACATATATCTGCCCAAAGTATTGATCTGGTACTAAAATCTGTTCTCCTTCTCTCAGTTCTCCTTCTTCCTTTGTGAGGAACTGAACTGACAACATTTTTGAGGATAACAGGGACATTTCAACTACAAATCTGAACGGAAAAGGCAACAGTTATTATTCCTGCTTCACACACAGCTACCCCTATTAATGCTCCCTGGCTGACTGGTTCATCCCCTTGGCGCTTTTCTTTTTAATTCCTTTAGATTACTGCTACGCAGTCCTGCAAATGTTCTGATGCCGAGTTCCTCCCTTTTCTCCTAGGGAAGTCATCAGGCGTTTCACTGGTATTGTTCTTAAAGGAGAGCAGAATTGGGCTACCATACTAAGCACAGAAACCAGCACTCCTCCTTTCATGTCAGGTTATTGGCACATTCTCTGAGTGCAAAAGAAGAATCCAAACAAATCCAGAGAGTATCTATATTTGCATTTTGTACACCTGTCCTGTTCAAAGAGTAATGAGCAATCAAGCTTCATCATCACCCTTTTGACTGACCGCCATCTGATTTCCACATATTAAAAGACAGACGCACATACTGGAGGAGTGAGGAAACATTTTACCCTTGCTGGCCCTGTGGCAGCCCATTTCCTGACACCAACGTGGCCAGGGTGCGATGCCAGCTCTGAACTGCGTGCTGTAGGACACTGGAGCAGCACCCTGAGATCCTGCACCAGCCTCCAAAGGTGTGCAGACACAGTGACTTCAGATCCGTGAAGCACAGGACAAGGTGACAGTGCAGAGCAAACCAGAGCACAGGGTCTCAGACTTGGTCTTAAGTAATAGCCAATAATTGGTCAACCCAGAAGACTTTGCCTAAGACTTCCACAGCCTTCTCGTATTAATTTCATGCAAAATTGTAATGTCTTTTAAAACATATATCTTTGGAATTTTTGCAGCCATGTGGGATTCTGCACTCAAATATAGACTTTACTGTGTCATCAAAGGAAATGTCTCATAACTAAACAGTGAAAGAGAACTACTGTTTAACATCAAGGAATAAAAGCAAACACTAAAATATTCAGAAAAGTCCCCATGTGGGTGCAGACAGCATGCAAGTGAGGATGGGAGCAGGTACAGCGAGAGGAGACATGGACAGAGGAGCAGGGAGACAGAAAGATGGTGTCTACAGGTTTTTCATCCCTGGGACTTACTGCCCCTCACAAAGCAGAACAAAAACACTGGGTGCTGTGATCTCCTCTGCTTGCTGTTGCGCTCCACAGTTCTCCTTGTGCTACCCCAGAAGGTGATGCAGAGGTTCTGGGCAGCTCTCCTCCCCTACCTGAGACATCTGGAAGTTTACATTTGGCAGCTGAGGGTTTGGGGTTTTTTCTTCTTTCTCCCTTGGTCTTAAGAAACCATCTTGTGAGCTGCAGAGCAGCACCCCATTTTTGTTTTAGCTATCTGAGAGTGGTGCCCCAAGGCTGTATATCGGGCTTTATTTACTTACACCTGGCATTTTCCTGACTCTCCATTCTGAACCTCCCAAATCTGTCAATCTAATGGAGAACTATGGAGAATAAAAACATGCACTGGAAAACCACTGGCAGGTTGTACATAATGATCAGATTTAATCAGCTGATAAATTATTCACTCCAATTGAGAGTCAAACATACTATATGAGTCTATTTATGGATGTCAGATTACTGCAAGTAATTTTCCATTGCTTTATTATGTTTGCTAATACGTTTTGAAAACCATGTTGTGATAATGACCTTACTTAAGTCATTTAGTTGAACGAGCATATACTGGAAAGCTCATTCCGCCCAAGGCCAGGGACAAGTTCCAGTCGCCATCAGTCAGTTACACACGGCTATGCTATTTCCAAGTGCTTCTGCAAAGAGCAAAGATGCCAAAAGGGTGGAAATTTCGTTTAAGAAAAGCTATTTCACAGCCAGGCTCTCTAAGTGGCACCGCGCTATTATTGGACAAAACAGGCATTACAAAGAAGTTCATAAAGAGGGCTGGGCTGGTTGCTCCCCAGACCTTGGTAGATGTCTCTGGTGTCTGGATGGGGCATGCAGCTGTAAATTGCATCACAGTGTTGAGTATATGTGTAGCAGCACAAGGATGGAAGATGTAGCACCTAAAGCAGCAGCTTTTCAAATCAAGCCCCTGAGGCTATGGGCAGACCTTGGAGTCAAAGGAGAATTTAGACTGTCACTGCCAACCACCCATATGGGAGTAGTCTGAGCATTTCATCCCATTAGCCTGGACTGAGATAATCTGTAAACAATTGCATGCAGGTATAAAAAGTAATAGCCACAGGCAGCATGATGGAGAACATCCTTGACTCCATCTCATCCTTTAATGCTCCAGGCCCACCATTTGTCCAGAAGGAAAGCTTGTACCCCAGAAAGACGCATATAATTTTTCTGGCTTCGGTGAAGATTCAAAGGAGAGCAGCAGCACGTGACATGTCTGCAGAGCCCCAGGGCCTCTGCCCTGGGTAGTAAAACATTTTTGGTAAAGACAAGTTCAGGTAAGAAGCCAGAACTGAAGAAGAGCTGGATGGCACAGGCCTGCCGCCAAGCCCATCCAGGTGCATGATTTTGGAGAATAGTATTAAGTGGGGCACTTTCAGTATTCATCTCAATAACTCATGTCTAAAGGTCAAATACAGCAGAGCCCCCACCACCAGTCTAACTCATCCCTACCCTCCTGGCCTCTTCCCCATGGCACAGAGCTCCAACCTTTACATACCAGCACCCTTTTACTTTACAAAAGGTCTCCTTTTCCTGCAGCTCATGGAAAGCACTGGCTGCTGAAACTGCAAGAACTGCACTTGGAAGCACCAGGTAGTTTTAAATGAGAGCAACTGCAGAAAGTAGAACATGAGGAACCTGAGTTCAGCCCACTCCTAGTTCAGTCTCATGGCAGTTACTTCCCTGCCATAGGGCAGGGAGAAGTTCTGCTAAATAGGCAATGTTTACCCATTTTTCTTTTCTCTGCCAGGAAAGCCAAGCATGTGAATCCATCCAAGTTTTAACCTTGCAGTGTCATCGCAGTAATGAAAAGCCCCCTGCAAGACTGCGCTGAGAATCAAGCAGGGAAAGGCAGTGAGGTCCCCATCTCAGGGCCAGCTGGAGGCACTGTCATGTCACAGACTTCAACACTCTCAAATTCCTAGTCAGCTTTTGGCATTGTTTCATTTTTAGCAGTTTTCCCCTTCTCCCTGTATATTCTTTGACTTTTCCAAATGTGCTGAAGCAGACACATCCAGCTGTGCCACGAACAAGGATGGGCCTGCACAGCTGCCCTATCACCCACATGGCAGATGTGGATGGCAATGTATCAGGTAGACACTGCTCCCCTTTTCCAGCTACATCACTGCTATAGGGCTGTTCTTGGGTTTTAGCAATTGTGAAAGGCGCCAGCCTAACAAACACTCTTTTCAGACTCTCAGGGAAACCCATGCTCCCACATCTTCATCTTCCAAGAATCACCAAGCAAAAGGTGAGAGGTAGCTCAGCTCCCATATGAGAAACACAGGCAAAAGCACATGTACAACCCTATGGCTAATGGAGGGGGGAGCTTCACCCTCACCAGTGCATTGCCTCTAACAACCGCTTCCAGCTGCGAAAGGCCCGGGGTCCCCAGAAACGTGATATCCTAGCTACCACGCTGCTCTTTCGGCCACAGGTCAGGAACAATTCTGTCTCTTTACATGATGCAAATGCCATTAAAGAAAGAAGGAGGCAGTGGGAGTGAGGAGGCAGGGGAGGAACCATTTGTTAAGACCACGGAAATTTTCAGTAAAATGAAAACAAATTGCTCTAAGTAAACCATTTGTCACAGTCTGATTACTCTGCTGCCACTCTGGGAACACCAATTTGTCATACTAGATCAGGAGAACGGCAGTCTGACTGTACAAAAAGGCACGATGCCTTTTGGCTTTTTTGCTTGCAACCATTGAGGGCAGTGGGGATCTCCCACAGATACTTCCCGGTGCCCCATTCCTCCTGATGGCACAGGCACACACTCAGTCCCCTGCAGCCAGCGTGGCACTGCCAATAGCCCCCTACTTCTCAGCAAGCATCTCCATTTCCTGGTACTGCAATTCCACCTGAGACCTGTTGAATATGCTGCTTTTACCTATTAATCCCAGCTAGAATACAAGGTGCTCTTACAGCGATTAATACTGAGGTGACATCCTAAAGAATAGTGCATGAAAAAGTTCAGCTACTCTTGAACGTTGATAAGCGTAGTAGCTGTGGCTTTGTCTTGTAGCTACCTAAGTAGTATGGTCATCAACACTGTGCAGAACAAAATATTGATGGAGGGGCAAATAGAAATTGGGGCTGTATTCCCAAATGAATACAGTGCTGCAGGGCTGTAACCCAATACTCATGATGTAAAAAACTATCATCACCAGCCTTTGACGCTGCCATAAATGTGTCCATTTGCATGTCATCTCACCTTGTCGTAATCCACGAGGGTTTCTCAGTCTGGCAGTTAAACAGTTGGAGTTGCATAGTCCTCTAGGCTGCTCGTGTTCACTGAGGATTTTTCTCACAGCCCCTTCAGCATTAAAGCCTAGATAGGCGATGGTAATTAAGTAACCAATCCCTCCCTGGTTTCACAGCTGAGCAAAGACACTTTCTGCTTGACACTGGGATTCAGGAGCCCCTGGTTTGTATTGTAAGAACTGTGTTTTCCCCCACTGCTGACAGCAGGAATGAAGATGAACTTGAAAAGCTAGTGAACGGCATTTTGTGATATGTTATTCATTTTACAGGACGGAGACTTCAATCCTTACACAGCTGAAAAACACAGAATGGGACAGAGCTTTAGGTACCTGTTCCAGGTAAATATTGTAGAACAGTAATAATAATAAGGTACTGCATTACTTATTATGGCAATTGTATAAATTAAATGCGTGGTGTTTTAATGCATGGGCAAACAGCCTCTGGGACCACTTCTAAGGAAATCACAAGAAGTAAAGAGGAAAGAAAGGGCTTATACACCCTATAGCAGTCAACACACTTGCCATTTCCAAATGGGTCCACACTGAATGTTAGAAACAATTTTCAGGGCTCTGTAAGAATTAAACCCCTACTGATTTAACCATTGATATTACTGACTGTTAGGGAGCAATATCTACAAAGAGATAATAATTTCCTAAATCTTAGTAGCTTTCTTACGCCAGTTTTATCAAGCATTAAGTAGCCACTTCCCTCTCACGTGGTGAAAGTGAGTGGTTACTGCAGCTGAGCGAAAAAGTCTTACGGGAGAGAAGATAACTGATTGCCAATAGTCCTTTAAGTTCTAACAAAACAGCAGAAGCTGGATTCCTCATCCCATCTCTGGGTCAGTTCCAGAAGACCACATGTAAAAAACACAACAGAAATGCCGGCAAAACCAAGAGAATAAATCACAGCAGTGGGAGTTCAACTACAAAGGGGATTTCTTTTCCTCTGCAGAGACCATTAGCTGTATCATGTTAGTTGCCAGCCTAAAAGTCACCATTTCACCTTTATCATATTAGTCACAAGCATCTGTTAACAGATGAGAGTAGCTGTTGCAGGGAACACACTGCAAGGTAATGGTGAGAGAGGCTCTTGTAATTCAAAAGGCTGGTTCAGCACGTGCTTCTGTATTTCAAAGAGCAAAGACTTTCTTCTTTACTGTGTCCCTACAAATTCCAGTTGATCTGAAACAAAATCGCATTTTCTAAATGTTGCTGCTGAGTTTAAACTTCAGGTAAAAATTCATTTGCTAGAAATGGAAGTTGCCAATTAAAATCAGACTGTTTATGTTGCTTTGGGGAGCTGAACAGGAGATACAGAGAGAAAGGAACAGCCATATGATTCATTAAGTGATCTATATTATGCCAGTACAATTGACAGTTACAATTATCCTAATAAGACTTTCCAGCTTTTATAAGCCCTTGCATTCAGGAATCTCAAAACACTTTGCAACCATTAATGATGCTAGCTTCATAACATTCCTGACCTCATTTACAGGGGAGGGAGTTGAGGAAAAGACAGGAAACAGCACCATTTTCTGTAAAAGATAACTTTTGTTATGTACGCTATATAGTTGAAACTAAAACACACTTAAAAATCAGGGTCAGTCCTGAGCTCTCAAGACAGTAGTAGTCCTTGACTCGCACTGTGACTGCAGAAAAACCCAAAAGGCTAGTAAGAATCTTGTGACCAGGAAAGGCCAATGTGCAAACCTGCTGCAAAGAGCCTTGGGTCACTGAAATTTGTCACTCTGGAAGTGTGGCAGACTCCAGCAGAGAGCTTCTGCTTCAGGTATCACACAAAACTGTCCCTCCCCTCAAACAGTACTCACTCGTGGGATGTGCATTATCAGTGTTTACTTCCAACCTCTACAGCTCTTGGTTTTGGCTCTTTTTCTAAAAGGAAAAATGAAATAGAAGCAAAGTGAAATTCTGTGAAAAGAAAAGAAAAAACAAACTGGAACTAACAGTTGAACGCATTACATCTAAGTACCTAGAAGAAAGCAGGACTTGAGTAGCAGCCACCATGAAATAACTGTGTCAAACTAGTATAATTTCTGCTTGTGATGGGGATAGGGTTTGTAACAGCAACAGTTGTATATCCCGTTTTTAGACTTTTTTTATAGCAGTCTTATGGCTGAATTAAGGAAGCATGGGGATTTTACATTGCAGCGAAAATGCAAAAGTGGTTGGAAAGTAGTACTTCAAAAGCAGTTATCAATGTTTTATCATCAAAGTACTGGCATGGAGCGATGTGTTCCATGGGGAGCTGCCCGGGGTCTAGGACTATTTAATACTTCCACTAACGATCTGAATGATAAAACAGAGAGTATGCTTATTATGTCTACAGATGATGCCAGTCGAGGCAGAGAAACACATCCTTTGGAGAACAGATCTAGAACTGAAAATGATTTGACAAATAAAGCTGTAGCCCCAACCACCAGAAATTTCTTTAACAGGACTGAGGGGTCATTTTGCCTAAGAGGTACATGAAACAATCCTCATGCTCTCTTCAGCAGTGAAAAGGCCTTGGTGAAGCACCACATTTGGGCTCTGCATTTCTAGAAAATCAGATGACATGTGAGAAGAGTTTAGATTGGAGCACTGAACAGCAGTTGTCCAGAAAACAAACTTCATGTGGAAAGGACAGCAAGAATTAAGAGTTTACCCTATCGGGGGAAAACTGAGACATGTCCCAATAAAACTCTTCAGTTATGGTAAAAATTGTGTTTTCTGCTTCTGAGATGGATGGAATCAGGCCTCTCAGAGGAGGGCTCAGAATGGAAAAGATAGGTTCTTGCGTTGGACTTACATGGTAACTATTCATCCAAAAACACATTCACTGCTGAAGTCCCTGGGGAAAGTCTAAATTTCTCTCCATGCACTATGCAGGGCACATAGTGAGATTAGCCTTTTTAAGCTGATGTCAACCTTTAGAAATAATTCACCTGTGGTATATCCGTAAACCCCTTTGGGCCTGCTGAAGCACTGAAGTTGGAGGAAGAAGGCCAGCAGGTTTGTGAAGTCGGTTGGGAAAAGACAAGGTTTAAAAAGAAGGGAGAACTGCAGGATCTACATGGAAGCCAAAAGAACAATCCAGGCAAAAAAGAGAAGAGGGATGGAGCCAGTTGTTTTATGCCAGGAATTCAAAATTTGTTATGTGCCATATTTTCTAACTGTGGTTTTAGCAAAAACCAATTGCCAGACTTGTCACACGATGCCGGGCACATGCTGAGAGCACTGGGGACAGGGACACAAAGACAGCATGATCAGCAAAATAGTCTGCCCAGTCAGTCTTGAAAACCCCAGGAACAGAGCTGCTACCATCCGGCACTGCAAACAGCTGCACTCATTTCTGCTATTGTGCAGAAGATATTGAGGAAAGGCACGGCTTAGCCCTTCCATCACCATTAATCTGAGGTCTCTAAAAAGTCTGCAAAAATGTGTTTACACCGGAAGCCCAATTTAGAGTTAAACAGAATAAGGACATTACTTTTAAGGCAGGGAGGATCTTGTTGTAGTTTTCAAAACTTTTCTTCTGCAAAAAGAGAATAATTTTATCATTGCAGACAATTTATGAATCTGCTAGAGAGACGATTGATCCTACATTCTCCTGTGTGTGGCTCTTCTCCAACCAGCAATATGCTTCTAAAAATGAAATTAAATTTCTTACATTGTTGAAATTCCCTTCACAACCAGGTAGCCAAATAATGTTAACAATAATTTTAATTCTGAAACCATACAAAAAGGGGACTTTTGCTCGTTATTAATGGAAGAAAAAACCTATTTAGCATATCTAAATGAAAAGTGTAAGGTCTATAACTTGTACAAAAGCAATCATGAAAAAGCTACAAGATGGAATTATTCTCTCAGGACTTTTATCAAGGTAGTTATCATAAGTTAAATGTGAAATCCACCCAGAAATCACTCAGAGAATTTGATAGTAACGTACCTCTCTACTGTAAATAATCCCCCTTTAAAAGCAAACGTTGTCTGTTTATGACTCCATAATTCAGGTTGTGTCAGCAATTAGCACTCAGTTACAGCACCGTGCCACATTTTTTTAAGAGTTAGAGGAAGTTGTGTGTTGCAGGCAGCCGGATTGCTTGCCTGATTTACCAGTAGGCTGGAATAGAGGAGAGCACAGAAAGTTAGTGGTATTGCTGGCCTTCTGGACTGATGGACACTCACACTGTCCTCCTCAGCTCCAAGAGGTTACGCTCATGGTAAATTAGTATCTTCAGGAGGCAGCATGAGACATGAGAAGGAGCAAACTCTTCATTCATTCAGTGCCTGTCTCTGTTTCTCCCTCTTAGCAATTTTGCTATGCTTCTGCACTCTGGTTCTGGGCAGGGAACATGATGGGAAAGAGTTGAATATAATCTAAAATTTGTCTGAATCCTCCATGCACAGCACTTGGCTATATTTCCTAAGAGATTAATTTTGACGGCAATATATTTTTGTGTGCCCAAATTTTAGTTTCTCTGGCTGTTTAAAAATCATAGTAGTGGAGAAAAACCACTTAAAAAATAGTAATTTGGAAACCTGAAAGGTAAATTGGAAAATATGAAAGGTAAGACTCCACAAAGACAAGCTCAAGATCTCAATGGAGCCAGAGGTGAAACCCAGTAAATAAGAATATCTTAATAGGAACAGACTACAAAAATAACTCCAAAGGTGGTATCATATGAGGGACCATCCTTCAAAGTTTGTTAATTGCATTAGCAGACAATACAACATGAGTGTAGGAGGGATGCACTGGTATCCTGCTAGCAACGCAGATTCAGCTTTGTTCTATGGGACAGACTAAAGCTGTTCCAATAATTTAATGCCAGAAATTAACCAAAGAAACCAGAATACTGGAAAATGGAAGAGATGGTGTTGGGCAGATAACATACATCTATGATTTACTTCTAAAACTTTCAGAATTCTTACACTAGAAGTATATATTCATTCCATATTCATTGACACAATTGCTATTTTCTTCACACTAATGATATAAATTCATTGCTACTGAACATTGTATGTATATATTCTCATGAATTGATTTTATACTTTCTAATTTGTAACTAAATTAGCAATAAGAGGCAAATCACAGAATCATCTATTCCAACCCCCTGCCAAAGAAACGTCACCTAGAGCAGGCTACACAGGAGAGCGTCCAGATGCATTTTGAGTATCTCCAGAGAATGTGACTTCACAACCCCTCTGGGCAGCCTTCAAAGAGAAGAAGTTCTTCCTCATGTTCAGACGGAACTTCCTGTGCTTCAGTTTGTGCCCATTGCCTCTTGTCCTGTCACTGGGCACCACTGAAAAGAGTTTGGCCCCATCCTCCTGACTCCCACCCGTGAGATATTCATAAGCATTTATTAGGTCCCCTCGCAGCCTTCTCTTCTTCAGGCTGAACAAGCCCAGCTCCCTCAGCCTTTCCTCACAGGAGAGATGCTCCAATCCACTAATCATGTTTTCACAACGAAATCCTAGAACTTGTCACAATAACCTTGTTTGAAGTAGACCTGGTATCCTTCTTTAAATACATTCTTGGATGTAGTGAGTCTAAACTCTTATCTCCAACCATGTTTGTGGTTGTCATTAACTAGACACTTATTCAGGACTGGAGATGGCTGAAGCCAACATGAACAAGTGTTCACGTGGAACGTAGCCAGGTCAATATGGGCTGCATAGTCCACTTTAAAACTTTTTAGCCTATTTTCTTGGGAAGCATAAACTTTGCTAAGAAATTCACCACTAAAACCTAAAAGCTTAAGCAAACCTTTCCAGTCTCTAACCAAAAACCCAGGGACAACATTTCATTTACAAATAATTCCTTAACCTTTTACTCAAAGGCATAAAAAGATTAAGTGAGCAGAAGATAAGGCTACATGAATTCAGGCCACATGAAGAATAATTTTATTTTTATTAATCACTAAAACAATTGGCCTAGGGACTTGACATAAGCACCTGATGTGTTTAAAACTAGGCGGGACATTTGCCTTCAAAAAGCTCTGTGGTAAATCAAAAAAGGTTATCAGATTAACAGAGGAATAAGCATATGACAAAATACTTTGGGCTGTTTCATTCATGAGGTCAGTCTAAATTCAGGGGCATCACTGTTATAATTTCTTACAAAGTATGAGACTGTGTGAAGTTTTTTGATTCTCCTGTAACTGGTCCTCCTCTAGAACCATATGTGCTGAATATTTATTTAAAAAGTCTCAGATTTTCTGAAAAATCCAGACATTCCCCATTGCATATTGGCAGCTGAATTTAAAAACCAGAAGGCTAAATCCTTAGATAGTATAAATTAGTGCAGTGAAGTAGGTGAAGTATAATCAGTTGTCATGAGATGAAAAATCCAAGTCCCTTATCACGGGCACCTATATATTTCCCAATTCTACCAGATTACTCACCGAAATCTCCCTTTGATTTCCATCTAAGATTAATGCCTTTGAATAGATAACTATCTCTGCATCTTCAGCACTGTGTTCTGCTCTTACTCTATCATTTCCTTGATAATTCTGTTTGTCCAAATTTTGTCATGTGTGCACCTTGTTTTCAGCAGGTTTTGTCAGTGCTTATAAGGAATAATCAAGCCTAGAGTTAATCAGCAAATAAATAGACTTAGTGAGATTATGGCTACACGATAAACAGGATTAGCATTTCAGGAGGACGGAAGGAATACAGATCGGCATTCAACAGACAGGTATCACTATCAAGCCAAGAGTGCCAAGTTAAGCAGGGACAGGGGAGCTCTTTATGCTTTTGTTTCTAATCAGAGATCTTCAGAAAAATATAACACTGCATACTGGAAATTGAATGTTAATAAATAGTTATACAAGTGAATCCAATAGGAATGATGGTATTGTTTTAAGATTTTATTCTCCTTTGATAAAGGGCTGTAACCACAGGATAAAGCACACATAATTGTAAGGGGTGTAATGTGCAATGCATACACTGCATGCAAACATGCACAGAATAATCCAAGTAGGAAGGGGCCTCTGGAGGTCTCTAGTCCATCCTCTACTCAGAGCATGGCTGACTTCAATCCTGCATCTGATTGCTTAGCACCTTTTCCACACAACAACTCACTGTGACACTGAAAATAGCACCAAGCTTGGACAACCAGGACCAACAAGCAGGACTATCTGCTCCCTTGCTTAACCGATCCTGCTGTGAATAGTTTTTTTCTTCTAACAAACCAGAATTCCTCTTGTTGCGACCTGTGTCTGCTGCCTCTTGTCCTACAGCTGTGCACCCCGGGAATGGTCTCGGAGCTGTATTATGATCCCCGTTCGGTAGTCACTGACTTGCAGTTAGTTCTCCCCATACCCAAAGCCTTCTCTGCTCTAAGTTCAACAATCGTGTCCCTCACTTTCCTGCCTTGCGTGCTCCAGGCTCCAAACACCCGCATGGTCCTCCACTGGTCTCGCTCCAGCTTGTCAGCATCTTTCTTGAAGCCTCCTAATCAGACAAGATCCAATATAGACCAATCACTGGTGACACTTACAAGGGACGACTGAAATGAGAAGTGTCAAACTCCCAACTACAGTGCTGAATTCCTCACGAACTTTCTTTGCCAATGGTCAAAACTCACCAGTCCAAACCAACAAAACTTTAGAAATTAAAATATCTTCTGCCAGCCCTAATTTTTAAGCCCAATGGCTTGTCTTTCTACCTGCCAAGAAGAGGAAATAGCTTTTGCCACATGCTGAAGAAGTGAACGTACAGAAATTATGGGCTCAAGACGGAAAGTGTATGAGATTTCAAAATGCTTTTGAGAATTTTCTAGCATGTCCTCCATACAGAAATCAGCCTGTATTCAGCCTGACTTGTGCCCAAACTACAGCAGAAGGACATGGCCATGCTCTTTGAGAAATGTGTGCCGAAGCCATGCATTGCCTTCTTCAACTGCCGCTCACAAAATCAATACAGACCTTGCTGCTCCCGTGTAGGAATGCACAGGCTGGGATAGGCTCAATAACAACAAGTAGCAAATCCTTCCTTGTGCTAGAAAAGGGCTTTAGCAAAAGTGAATTACGTTCAAAGGAGTGAATCATTAATTCTTCCTGTAAAAAGAGGATTAATTTTGCCACAGGGAAGTAGCAGGTTTGTTCACCGAGAGGATCCAACAGGACTTTTCTGTGATGTGACAGACATCTGGACTGATACAGAGATATTTTTTCATTCCATAGTGCCAGCACAAGGAATCTGATCTCTCTAGTGCCACACCTTCACTCAGTGCCGGAGATGAGACGCCCTTGTTAAATGTGTCCCCCTTTAATCTCACAGCACTTCCAGAGAAGTGAAAAATCCCTGCATGGGGAGAAAACTTGAGGTACTGAGGGACTCTTTGAACAAATGGAAAAAGGCAGAACAATCTGGAGTTTGAAACAGCAATTTCAAACTGCTAATAGACACACCTTTTGAAGTTATATATTTAACATAAGAAACAACTGATGTAAGCACTGGTCTTTGTTTTTTTGGTGTTTTCCAATTAATAACAATCATCTTGCAAAACACAGGGTAGCACGTGATAGAGCCACAGCCTTTGAATAGCCAGACTAGTTTTTAATTACACAGGAAGGATTTACTGTACTTCTTGCCCAGATGTTCTCAAAGAAGTTGACATCCTCACTGGTGGTAGGACAAGAAATAGGAGGAATATCTTTATATCTGCAGATTTCCATGCGGAAACAAAAACACCTAGAAGAAATATTACAAAATAAGTGCATTTCTTCACACTTCACAGGAGAGGGAAGGAGAAAGAGAGAAAATAACCACTTCTGGTGCTCTAAGTGATCATTTATCTTTGTTCCCTAGTAGCATTTGTGAAAGCAATTGCTTTACTGAACTGGGCACGTTGTCTATAACATTTGAGGACTTTGCTGCCTTAGCAAACTGTGTCTCCTGAATTCACTCCATTCACAGGTTGTTGCTGAACAAAGGAGAGTGTCTGTTACTTTTCACACCTAAGGAAGCTAACGAGATAACAGGTGCTGAGCCTCTAGCCCTTAAAAAAGCTTTTGTAAATAACTTCCACCCTCCACTTTGGAAATTCCATAGTTGCAACACATTTTGAAACCACCATAAAGGTATTTGCATCTGGTTTTTAAATTTAAAAAAACTAAAATTTTCTGGTTTATTGTCTTTGCTTGATATCCTGATAAAAACAGAAATCTTAATGCATGGACTGATGCTGACATCTCCAGGTCAAGGCATGGCTAACAGCATTACTGGAGCCCAAGATTCTCATCATGCTAAGGAGAAAAAAATCCCACACTTACTTTCTCTTCTCCACTCCATATGTAATTGAGGGCATAGTATTCATTGACAATATACTGAAATCTGCATGCTCACTCTCTCTCTGCTTCCCCTGTGCTGCTGGCTGCCACAAGTAACTGTACTTCTTACCCCTACTGTTCTTTTAAAGCTCAACTTACCCATATCACAACAACCCCTGGGAGAAAGACTTCGCCTGTGTCTTCCTTTCCTTGCAAAACCACCGCTGAGGACAGAGCAGCTCCTCTGCACTGATGGTAAAACAGCATTTCCTCCTGTCACCCTGCTATATATTGATTTTTTTATTTTCTCAGCTGGTCTGCAGGAGAAGGCTTCTCATCAGTGGGAACCAGTACTGAAAGAAGGTGGCTGGTTTATTATTCAAAGAGCTCTGCAAACACAGCCCTACTTCTCAGTGGCGTGAACTGCTGTGATCGAAATCAAGAGAGCTGCTGTTATTTACAGCAGCTAGTCTCCAGCCCACAAATATTTGAATTCCTCCCTGTTATCCAAGCTAAATAGACCCAGACAGCAGAAAAATATTATTGTTCTCAATATGCATCAAAATTATTTATTTTCCCTGTGCATTCTCCTCTCTCCACTCTCAAGTAGTTGAGGATTTAAACTTCACTGAAAGCAGCAGAGGAGGTCTGGGCTCAGTAGCTGACTCTCTGGGACAAGACACTTTCTCTCGCTGCTCACTGGATTCCCCCCTCGTAAAATAGGGAAGCTCCTGGTACCACAAGGCACTCTGAAGCTTCCCGCTGAAAAGGCTGAAGAAACCCTGCTCATCATCACTACTGCTGCTCCTACTAATAACATTTCCAGTCCACTGCACCCTCCCTGTTTGGCTGCTGTGATCAACACAGTGCACGCATTCATCAGGAGGATGGTACATTCTACCGGATGCCTCTTATGTACAGGAAGCTAAAAAGAAAAGTGGATCTACTACATATATTTTAAAGTATTTTAAGCTTATTCCTAGACACGGAAGTACTCCCTTCAAGTTTAAATAAATGAGAGAAGTTGGTATCAGCTGAAATAAGATCACAAAATATAGGAAATGCTTTGATATTGCAGAATAGACTATTGCTGTTTATCTAAGTATTTGGTAAATTGCGCTTCAGAAGAAAGTATGTGCTCTAGTAAAGGCTACTTTGCATATGCAGATGGTTTTGTTTCATTTTGCTTAGCCTTTGTGTTTCAGAACTTTTGCTAGTTTTCTTTAATTGTTTGTAGAAAGTCAGTTGGAGCCGTTTGAAGAAAGATGCTTTAAAGGAATTTCAGTAAGGGATGAAGAGGTTTATTTCTTTCTTGTTACAATTATAAGCCATACTTTGCCTAACTGGAGCACTCACAGTCTGTTTTAGAGTTAGGAGAATGCAGGAAAAACACAACCCTCTGCACACCACAGAAATACTGGATATCTGAGTCAGCTGTGGGAATACTTCCACAGGACTCACAGGTGCAACAAGAACTGCTCTGCTTACAGGTGAAGAACATATCCTCGTCTTTGTACTACACTTCACAGGTCACACTATAGAAAAGCCTACCTGGATTCAGAGTATCAAATGAAATACATCTTGGAGATAGTTCCCTTAGGCTACTATTTTACTGTGGACCAAAACTAAACAGATTCAAGAACTGTAACTGAGATGATGAAGATGTGCTTGCCCATAGCACTGCTGGACACTAAGGGGCCTCTGGGCATGGCTAAGGATCCACTGAAATATCCTCTCATCTCAGTTGCACTTTGCTTTAAACACTTATGCTCCTCTAGACAGGTTTGTTTTGGAGGACATTAAAGAGGACACAAAACACTTCATTTGAAAATGTTTCCATGCCCACTGTCACTGTGGTAATTTTAGACCACCTGGTGTGTGGTTAGCAGTTCTTTCAGCTCTCTGCTGACCAAATGCAATATATAGAACAAATCCAAAATACAAGTGGTATGACATATTCTTCAAAACTGTCTAAATATATAGCTAGCAGACTGGCTGTTGATTGCAGCATGTCGTTTCATCTCTCCATGAGACAGAATTTGCTCCTTCAAAAAGAAAAAACAAAACAAACACTAATACTTAAAAAAAAGCAAAAAATCATGCACACAAAATAAAAGACAAATATCCTTTCCAAGCTCTTCTATTACAGCTGAGGTACCTGTGTTGCTCAGATGCAGGGATTTGGGGAAACAGCTTGTGAAGATGGGTGCTTTGGCACAGGAGGGCAAAGAGAGTATTTCCCCTCCTTGCCTCCAGCTGGCAGTCAGCCTGCTTTGCAGACTGACTTCATGAGGAAGCAGTCCAGGCAATCTAGCTGATGATTAAACATTACCCTCTTCTCTCACCCCAGGAAGGTGGACTGCGGGCAGTGGGTCAAGCACACCACTGTGCAGGGACAGTAAACCCAAAGCACTTGGAGAGCCAGTTATTGACTTTGAGCCAGACTCAGCCTCAGTATCCAACAACTAGTTGCCTCAAGACAGGATTTTTCATTATCTTATGACCATTCTTCATATTTATCTCCCAAATTCCTGCAGTGGGAAGCATGCACAGCACCAAAGTACACAGGTAGTATTGACTACACTGCCAATCCCAGTTATACTCATATAAATAAAGAGGAAATGTGCCGAAATTTTGCTGGAAAAGGAACTGCAACTTTCCTGTGTCCAAATGAGGAGTTCACCTCTCAAGCAGAGAGGCATGTCAAAAGCCATGTAGGAGATGGATTTTACAAGGCCTTAAAGTGTAGGGGTGTGTCCCACTTGCGATTCATTCTAGAGATCATCAAGCAAGTGGAGCAAAAGGAGGTTATCAGGAGTAGGCAGCATGGATTCACCTAGGGGGAATCATGCCTGACCAATCTGATAGCTTTCTACGATGACATGACCGGCTGGGTAGATGAAGGGAGAGCAGTGGGTGTTGTCTACCTGAAGTTCAGCAAGGCTTTCTACACTGTCTCCCATAACGTCCTCACAGGGAAGCTCAGAAAGTGAAGGCTGGAGCAGCGGTCAGTGAGGTGGATAGACAACTGGCCGAATGGCCGAACTCAGAGGGTTGTCATCAGCGACGCTGAGTATAGTTGGAGGCCGGTAACTAGTGGTGTCCCCCAGGGGTCAGTACTGGGCCCAGTCTTATTAAATGTCTTCATCAACGACCTGGATGAAGGGACAGAGTGTACCCTCAGCAAATTTGCTGATGACACCAAACTGGGAGGTGTGGTAGACACACCGGAAGGCTGTGCTGCCATTCAGCGTGACCTGGACAGGCTGGAAAGTTGGGCAGAGAGGAACATGATGAGGTTCAACAAGGACAAGTGC